>Ga0334882_1000701_pt1 | contig 48646 bp, 40 predicted proteins | sample GraSluR1_MG_5_FD_207226 | JGI IMG/M metagenome (GOLD analysis project Ga0334882, IMG submission 207226) | Sludge microbial communities from methane-producing bioreactor in Wageningen University, Netherlands - Granular Sludge_15_04-R1 | ecosystem: Engineered > Bioreactor > Anaerobic >... | reverse complement strand
AGCGCGCTCTTCTTTTTCCAAGGTGACCCGATATATTTTCGCTGGCATTCTTTCCTCTTTTCTGGTTTTTGGTACAAGAATGCCACACTTTTCTTATCCGTCAAATCGTCTCTGTTAAACTACTAGGTGCGCAGAGATTGTCCCGGCCAACCACAGGCTTTAGCGAGTTTTTTAACATACCATTTAGTGGTTGTGGATTCGTGACGACATGTCCCCGTGCCACGCATAGCTATGCCCCCGGCGCTTGCAACCTAGCTGATAAAATTGGTGCAATCTCCGCCATGATCAGAAAAATCTGGGTACGCCGAATTGCGCTTTTTGCCCCCCGATTGTACCCAATCATTGGCATAACGGACAGCATTGGTTCTATTGTAGCTGCTTGTTACCGTGCTTGAGTCAAGCGCCTCCAGCACGTCTATTGCAGTATTCTGCAAATCCACTTCCCTGGTTTCCACATCGGGCTGAAGACCGAGAAAATGAATTGCATAGCTAATAATAGCTTCCTGCTGCTCATGTTTCCACAACTCTGGATGGATATCATTCAAAATTTCTACCAGAAATACCTGGTAGTCTGATGAATCCCTATCCAAAGTTATCTGCCTGGAAGCCAAATACTCTGTCAGCGCTTGTTCCCCTGCTTCTAACTGCACCCGCAACAGCTCTTCAGAAACAGGTTGGGGCGACGGCGGCGGCTCAACAATGTCACCGTTAGGCGAGCTCGCCAAAACAGAAAGCGGCAATAACATAACCACTCCCACCAGTAACAGCAATCTAACCTTGTTAGTGATACGCATAGTTTTCTCCTTAAAGTATGTTTTTTGATTCTATCCGCCCTATAGGTTCTTCAAAATCGGGTAAAAGTTATGCTCTACACACTTCCTATGGATGATATGACACAACCACACAACTACACGCGGGGCAATGTCATGAAGTGAAGACCTGGCAGGTTTCGTCCAAATTGGGGGGGGTAGCATTTTACCGGTGCATAACGACGTTTTGTAGACTCAAGGTCTTGAAACCTGCCAGGTCTACGCCCTAAACTTAATGACATTGATACACGATTCAATACACGCAGAGGCCGCGGCTTCTCATTTGCATTCTAAGGCTGAACGTGGCGGATCCGTGGCTCATATATCTGTGTCCAAAACAAGGGCGCTTGCCCGCGAGGATATACATCTCGAATGACCCAATCGCGTGGCGGATAACCGACCGCACCGCCCCAATACGGCTGCTCCCGGGCAAAGACATCAAAAGTATAGTGTATGGGCAAACCATTTCTGTCTAAAAACTGAACTCTAATCCTTGCGCCGCCGGCATTTCGAGAATCGCACGTCACAGACGGCTCGCAGCAAGTCGTCCACCATTCAATATCTAATATCAAGTAATCAAACCCTATCCCTGCGCCTAACAGATCGGATATCACGCGCGCTTGCCTGCTAGCCAGTTCGCTCTGGGAATAAGCATCCCCGACTTCCCAAAGTTCGATGGCCGCTGAATGATCGCCACGAACAATGGCTTGCGCAAAGGCTGCAATTTGCGCTTGAGGCTGGTTGCCAGTTGCTCGTTCGAGCAAATAGTAACGCAGCTCTATGTTATGCTGAACAAGCAACCACAATCCACCGGCCCCGATCACGATGCCAACGAGAAACGAAACTGCAAACCTTATTACCTTTGACAGGTTGTTCATGGCTTGTCTTACCTCACGCGACTGGAACGGCCAGATGAAGCCATCCCAACTATTATTATAATGAAACTATGTATCCCGAGTGTCTCATCTTTGTCTCATCTTTTGACGGCCTACAGATGCAAAGTCCCGCCGACCGCTTCTTGCCGGAATCAATGCTACCGGTATAATGCTCAAGGAAGCTCACAACAAGCATCGCTGCGCCTCACTAATTCGGTGACTTTTACGGGAGATATGTGTAGAAGGAATGACCACGGAAACCGCCGGGCTTGACACGGCGCTAAAAGAAGCGCTCCAGCAGCTCTGGGATCAAGACGCGCTCAAATGCTCCCCCTTGCTGGATACAGCAGCGCTCCAGCAATACACGCTTGGCCGCCTCCCCCACCCCACGCGCGATGATTACGCGCATACGTTACGCGAGCTGTTGCAACGCGCGCTGGAAATGCTCAAGCCTGGCGAAAGCACCGATCAACAAACGTCACAGCAGCGCTACTATGATGCCCTCCGCTGGCGCTACTGGGATGCACTGCCCGGCGATACAGTCGCCACCCGCTTGCATATCAGCCGAAGCACCCTGTACCGGGATATGGATAAGGCCATTCTACAATTGACCTATGCCTGGCTCAAGCTGCTGGCAGATTTGCCTACCGGCGAGCAGCGCCTCCCCGCGCAGCCCACAGCCTTTATCGGCCGCGAGCAAGAACTGCAACAGCTGGTGACCTATCTCCAGGACCCGGCTTGTCGCCTGATAACGCTGGTTGGCTTGGGCGGCAGCGGCAAAACCCGGTTGGCGCTCCAGGGGGCGCAACTGCACAGCCAGGCGTTTCCGCACGGGGTTTACTTCTTCTCCCTGGCTGCGCTCCCTGATGATTATGGCTGGCTGACTGCCCTCGCCGACCGGTTCCATATCCCAGCTTACGCGAACGCAGCCCAGCCCCAAGCCATCCTGCGCCACCTTCAAACCAAGCGCTTGCTGCTGATTTTGGATAATTTCGAATCACTCCTGCCGCCACCCACGCCCCAGCCAGAGGCCATTGCGCCGCCTCTGCAATTCCTGCTCGAGCTATTGGAAAATGCGCCTGGCGTCAAGCTGCTGATAACATCTCGCCTGCGGCTGAACCTGCGCTGGGAATGGCCGCTTGAAGTGCCAGGGATGCGCTATCCCGCCTCCCCAACCGAGCCGGACTGGGAAACTTACGATGCTGTGCAATTGTTTCTCCAACGCGCGCAACAGGCAGCGCCACACCAACCCGTAACAACAAACGATGCCGCCGCCATTAGTCGCATCTGTCACCTGCTGGATGGCAGCCCTCTGGGCATTGAACTGGCCGCCGCCTGGATTACCACCCACACCTGCGAGGAAATTGCCCAGCGCATCGCACACGCCCCCACCCACTTGACCAGCCCCTATCAAGACATACCCGAACGGCAACGCAGCCTGGCACACGTCTGCGAACAAACCTGGCAACTGCTTTCGCCTCCCGAACAACAGGCTTTTTGCCAGCTAGCCATCTTTCAAGGTGATTTCACTGTAGAGGCCGTCCACGCCATCACCGGAAGTAGCCCGGAGACACTCACGGCCCTACAGCAAAAGTACCTCATCCAGGCCGGCATGGCCGCGCGTTATACGCTGAACACTGTGTTGCACACATACGCCACGGGAAAACTCCAGCAAACGCCCAATCTCAGCCGCCAGCTCCACGAGCGGCACAGCGACTACTATCTCCAATTGCTCTGCGAACAAGCGCACGCCCTGCAAGGCCCCCAACAATATACCGCTACGGCAACGCTCACCACAGAGAGCCGCAATATCCAGGCGGCCTGGCAGTGGGCCGTCGCCAACGCGCGCTTGAGCCAACTCGAACGCGCCATGCCCGCGTTGCACCACTTCTACGAAGTGCGCGGGTGGTTCCAGGCCGGCATCCAGGCTTTCTCAGCAGCAATAACGCTGTTAGAGACCCTGGCACCGACGGTCACCCTCGCGGCCCGCCTGTTGAGCCGGGCTTTGGCCTATCAAGGTCGCTTTCACTTCGACTTGCATCAACCCCCATCCGCGCGCGCCCTCACCCTCCGCAGCATCGCGCTCGCGCGCCGGATGAACGCGCATACCGAACTGGCGCTCCCGCTAAAAACTCTAGGAAACCTCCGGCTGGAACTGGCGCAACATCCACAAGCCCGCCGACTGTTCGCCAAAAGCCTCCAAATCTACCAGGAAACGGGCGACGCCTGGGGCGTCGCCCGCTGTCTGTTCGATCTAGGGAATGTAGAACTACGCTGTGGGGAGCTAGAACCAGCGCGCGACTACTACCAGCAAAGCCTGCGTCTGTTTCGCCAGCTAGATTATCCTTGGGGCGAGGCCTGGGCCTGCTATAACCTGGGCGATTGGCCGAAACATTAGGGGATTACACCGAAGCTACGGCCTGGCTCGAACAGGGCCGGGAGATCTTTGCACAGCTCGATTGCACGCCAGGAGTCGCCTGGTGCCTCTACGGGCTGGGCAGCGTTGCCATCCTAGCTGCGGATGATGACACCGAGCTTACATATATAATGAAGAGCCTGTCCTCATTCCAACAAGTAGAGGATCAGTGGGGACAAGGCTGGTGTAGGGTGGGACTGGGGCGAGTGGCGGCAAAAGCGCAACATTACAGTGAAGCGCAGTCCCATTACCACAGCGGCATCGCCATCTTCGAGAACATCGGCTACCGGCGCGGCATCGGCAGATGTCAGGTCGAGTTGGGGCTATTACTATGTGAACTAGGCGAACCAGAACCAGCGCGAGTGTGTTTCACTGCCGCGGAACGGATCGCCCAAGATATGCACGATCTGCCCTTGCAGCAAGCCCTGCACTTCGGCGCCGCACGCCTGGCCTTGCTGACCGGCGATCTACCCCGCGCATGCGCGCAGCTCCAAGCATTGCTATCCCAGCGCGGAGTTACTGCGGCACTCCGCACCCAGGCCCAACAACTACTCACCCAATGTCATTAAGTTAAGACCTGGCAGGTTTCGCACAAATTGGGGTTGGTAGTGCTTTACCGGTGAATAACGACCTCTTGTAAACTCAAAACCTTAAAACCTGCCAGGTCTGTGCCCTAAACTTAATAGCTTTGATTACTTACCGACCTGTAATGCAGACCAATACCCACGCAAAAAACGCTGCTACTGGCTTGCGCAAGCCAATAGCAGCGCCACGCATTGGATTCGGGCTACGCCTTACTTCTTACGACGCCCTAATTGCGAGAGCGATTTCCGAATAACCCCTACTAATCCCCTGTCACCGGAACGCTTGGCAACAATAACGGCCTTGTTGAGATAGTTCTTCGCCTGCACCATCTGCCCCTGCTTGGCGTGCAACACGCCGAGATTGCGCAAGGTCTTGGCCTCCCCCACAGAATCGGACATTTCTTGACGCAACGCGAGCGCCTCCTGATACACCTCCAGGGCACGGGCGGTATCGCCCAGCTCTGTGTGCGCCGCCGCGATATTATTTAGCGCGACCGCCTCTTCGGTATGCGCATCGGCGGCGCGCAGCACGGGCAGCACCTCATCGAGGATCGCCAGGGCCTCGGCCCATTCCTGCCGCGCCAGATAGATACTGGCAACATCGTTGCGGGTCTTAGCAATGGCAAGCTCATCGCCCGCCTCGCGCTGCCGGGCGATGATAGCCGCGTAGACCGCCAACGCTTCGTCCCATTTGGATTTAGTCATCAAGTCACGCGCTTGCGTGAACAGGTTCTTGAACTCCTCATCTAAAGTCTCATCCAGATTGGCTTGGGTTTCTAGGTCTAGGGTCATGGTATCTCCTTTTGAAAATGGCGAATTAGACCTGACAGGTTTTAGAAACCTGTCAGGTCTCCTCAAACAGGCGGAAACGTGCCAGCGCGCAACTCGCGCAAGGTCTGTTGGATTTCTTCGCGGGTGTTCATCACAAATGGGCCATAACGGGCAATGGGTTCATGCAGCGGTTGACCGGAAATGAACAGGAGGCGCGCAACCTGCGCGCCCGCGTGGATTTCTACCGCGTCCCCAGCGCCCAGCACGAGCATCTGTGTAGCGTTGAGCACCTGCCCACCCAGGTTGATGTCGCCCTCAAACAAATAGACCAGCACATTGTGCGTTGTGGGAGTGGGCAACGTCACCACACTGCCGGGGGGCAAGGTGATGTCGAGGTAGGTCGGCTGCACAGCGATCTCCGTCACCGGGCCGCGCACGCCCGCCACCTCACCGGCGATGATACGCGCCCGCGCGCCGCCGGGCAAGGCGACTTCGGGGATCTCGTCTGCGCGGAGCTCCTGGTAGCGCGCGGGGGACATCTTGAGCGCGGCGGGCAGGTTCACCCACAGCTGAAAACCATCCAACCGACCCGCCACCGGCTGCGGCATCTCTTCATGGAGGATGCCGCGCCCAGAGGTCATCCACTGCACCGCCCCCGCCCCAACGATGCCGGCGTTGCCGATGCTATCGCGGTGGGCGACGTTGCCCGCGAGCATATAGGTGACGGTTTCGATGCCCCGGTGCGGGTGCATGGGGAAGCCGGGCAGCACATCGGCGGGGTTAGCAGCGCGAAAATCATCGAAGAGCAAAAACGGGTCTACGTGATCCAGTATGGGCAGCGCGATGCTGCGCCGCAGCAACACGCCCGCGCCTTCGCGGACATACTGCGGTTCCACCTGCTGGGCGATACTGCGAAATACAGTCATGGAATACCTCCTCCGAAAATCTCAAATCAACATTAACCGATCACGGAGCTGACTATCCGCTCTGAGCGTTGAGGGGAGCACCACAAGTCAACGTTGCCGGAGTTTGGCGGAATCGAACCACAGGCCGGTAATCAGATGCGGCTCGGCGGCCTCGAAGACTACGCGCACTGTCACGGGGCTTTCCTGCTCGAACTCGGCTGTGTAGATAACGGTAATCATCTCTCCCTGCTGCTGCACCGTCTGCACTTCACGCGAAACGTACAGGCCGATCTTGCCAAGGATTTGTACCTGCATGTCAGCGAGCGCCGCGGGAGTAACCCCCGATAACATAGCCTCGTTGAAATCATGAGAGAAAACCTCGTAATCTCCAGCGTTCATTCCAGCGAGCAGATTATCGGTCATCGTTTCGCTATACGCCAAAACCGCCTCGCGCTCGTCGCCGGTCAATGTACGTGGGGCTGAACGAGAACAAGCGGACAAGAACATGAACAACATCAAAATTGCAAACACCTTACGCATCAGAGCCTCCAGTTCAAGGAAATTAGGACTTACGCAATACCACGGCCCGAACCTGTCGGAAACAGCGCTTTAGGGATAGTGCGTAAATCTCGGAAATAATGTTTATCGGGAAGAACCGGTATTTTTCGTCACTTTTTACGCAATACCGCAAAACTAACCCGGTAGTATGCTCAAAACACGCCTATTGACGGCTTTGACAGAGTGACTTTGGCGCTATGGCCGTCCAAGGCAATGCCGGAGGGCCACCGGGAGAGGCTTCGGCAGGCTCAGCCACCAGGCTTCTCCGGTGCCTGAGCCTGTCGAAGGCCTCTGCGCACGTCCAAGGCAGTACCGCAAAACTAACCCGGCAGTATGCTCAAAACACGCCTATTGACGGCTTTGACAGGGTGACTTTGGCGCTATGGCCGTCCAAGGCAATGCCGGAGGGCCACCGGGAGAGGCTTCGGCAGGCTCAGCCACCAGGCTTCTCCGGTGCCTGAGCCTGTCGAAGGCCTCTGCGCACGTCCAAGGCAGTACCGCAAAACTAACCCGGCAGTATGCTCAAAACACGCCTATTGACGGCTTTGACAGGGTGACTTTGGCGCTGTTGCCTTTTTATGACCCGGTACATTGTGGGTCAATGGCATTAAGTTTAGGGCATAGACCTGGCAGGTTTGAGGATATCAGTATTCGATGACGGTCACAACTGGCTCAAGGTAGAGATAATACTCAATATCGCTCAATTGCATCTTTTTCAAAGGCGTATACAAGCCGGTTATCTCAAACCTTACTGTCTGACCATGAGCCTGTTTCACTGCGTCTAATTCTTCATAGAGTTGGGTAATAATTTGAGAGCGATAGGATTCAAGATCGCCCAAATCCGCTTCGACGGATAATACGCGAAGGGTCACCGATTCGGGTAGTTTGACCGCGTTTAGGAAATTGTTGAAATTAGAAACAGCTCTCACAAAATCATAATCGTGTTGTGCCAAGTTAGTAGTCAGCCGCAAAGTAACTTCTGATACATCTAAATTTTGAACGCTGGATGTCGTTCCCTCTTTTCTGGGATAGCCGCTGTTGATTTGATTGACCGATATGCGTTCCACAAGGAGTCCATCGCTTTCTGCTGCAACTCGCGCAATCTCATCAACTGCCTGTTGAATATCTACCATGCGCTCGGAGATATTGGAGCGTGAAGAGTTTACGATTAAATTCAGTGCCGCTGTTTCTGCTTTCACTGTTACCCCATAAGGGAACAGTGTGGGGCTTTGAGATAATTGCATCGTTGGGTATTCGGTTACGCGCAGTGCGGGCATATCATAAGGCGTATTTCTGGTACGGCAACTCACCAACAGCAGAATCAAGATGGGAAACACCAGCATTTTCTTGAGCATGACAGTCCCTCCCTTTGGGGCTTATACACTTTTCAGGTAGATCAAGAATAGTTTCAATTGTAAGCGGCTTTGGCGATACGTCAAGAAAATAGCAGCGCAAGGCTGTGAGGCAAGACACACCTCACGGCGCAAGCTCCTCCCCCCGCACCGCGACCCGCTCCCACGCCTGGAACAACACCTCTTTGAACCGTGCCGGATCATGGATGTGCTCCGGCATGTTGACCGGCGAGCCGGCCTCCCCCTGCGCCAGTACGAGCGAGCCGGTTTCCAGATCCGCTACCGTCGAGCGCAGCCGCACCGGGCGCGGCGCGAAGAGCTCCGGGTGGGAGAGGTACACTGCGGGCAGCAGATCCCACAGGTAGAAGACGTCCACGCCGCACCACGCGCCGAAGGTCTCCAGCCAGCCCTGCACGCTGGCGCGGGTGGGCGCGTCCCATGGCAGCCGCGCCAAATCGCCCGCACCGAAGGGCGCTTGCAGGCAGACGTGCGCGTTCATCACGGTGACGGGGCAGGGCGCGTGGAGCGTGGCGTATGCGCCCTCCGGGTCGCACGAGAAGTTGAGTTCGGCTACGTCACGCTGGCCGATGCGCAGCGGGTGCAGGTAGCCGCCCATGCAGGCGATTTGCCGGACGTGGCCGAAGAAGCCGGGATCGAGCTCTGCGGCGGCGCGCAAGTTGCCCAGCGGGCCGATGGCGAGCACGGCGACTTCGCCAGGGCGCGCGGCGACCGTCTCGGCGAGGAAGCGGGCGGCGGCGGTGGGCGGTTGTCCACGCTGGCCCGCGCCTTCCAGCACGGGGATGTCCTCGCGGCCCAGGGCGCGCAACAACCGTTGCGTCGCCGGGTAGACCGCCTCGATAGGCCCGTTGCCGAACGTGGTGGTCACGCCGAGCACTTCAATATCTGGACGCCCCAGCAGGTAAAGCAGCGTCAGCCCGTCATCAATCTCCTTGCCGGGCAGACCCATGGTATTGTCACAATCGAGAATGACAGGGAGAGGCATAGTTGACTCCTTAGTGAATGGCGAATGGCGAATCAGCGAAAAGGCGAAAAAGCGGATGGCGAATGAATTTACACTTGCAGACATTACGCAGTACGCATCACGCAGTACGCATCACTCCGCCGGTAAGAGCCACAGTTTATCCGCCGGGATGTGAATGCCCACGCTATCGCCCACCCGGAAGCGCTCGCTGGCGGCGGCTTCATCTTCGACGATGATTTCCAGGCCATCCACCTGCACTTTGAAGCGGGCGGCGGTGCCCAGGTAGAGCGCGGAGGTGATGCGGCCCTGCGCGCCGGGCGTGAGGCGGAGCGCCTCTGCGCGCGCGGTGGCGAGGCACGCGCCGGTGATGTCGCAGCCTTCCGGCGCGGGAAAATCGCCTAGCGGCGTGGCGACCCGGTCGCCGTGGCGCGTGGCGGGGATGAAGTTCACGCCGCCGAAGAAGCGCGCCGTCTGCATATCCACCGGGCGGCGGTAGAAGTCGCTAGGGCCGCCCAGCTGCCGCAACCGACCATCGAACAGCAGCGCGATGCGGTCGCCCATCACCACCGCCTCCTGTTGATCGTGTGTGACCAGCAGCGTGGTGATGCGGAACTGGCGTTGCAGGTCAAGGATGAGCTCGCGCATCTCGTCGCGCAGGTGGGCGTCGAGGTTGGAGAGGGGTTCGTCGAGCAACAGCACTTTCGGCTCGACGATGAGGGCGCGCGCCAGCGCCACCCGCTGTTGTTGCCCGCCGGAGAGCTGGTGCGGACGCCGGTCGGCGACGCCGGGCAGCTGCACACGCTCCAGCAGCTCCTTCACGCGCCGGCGGATGCTGGCCTTATCCACACCGCGGATCGCCAGCCCAAAGCCCACATTCTCGGCGATGGTCATGTAGGGGAACAGCAGCCGGTTCTGGAAGACCATTACAGCCCCGCGCCGCTCGGCAGGCACGTCCAGCACCGATGCGCCATCGAAGGTGATGTCGCCAGCGGTGGGGTACAGCAGCCCGGCAATCATCTTGAGCGTAGTGGTCTTGCCGCAGCCCGAAGGGCCGAGCAGCACCGTAATCTCGCCCGGCGCAAAGGTCAGATCGAGCGCATGGACGGCAGCGTCGCGCTTGCGCGCATCGAAGCGCTTGGTCAGCTGGTGCAGTTGAACGGTAATCATAGCATTCCCTGAAAAGGAAGTTTCACCACAGAGACACAGAGGACACTGAGGTGTTTTTTATTTTGAATACAAAAATTTGCTACCGTACACTTGTAGATTTTTGCCACGAATTCACTCGAATTAACACAAAAACAATAAGAAATTCGTAAAATTCGTGCTAATTCGTGGCTAAAACTGAATGCGCTTGGAAAATGTACGGTAGACAATACAAAAATAGATTTCTCCGTGCTCTCTGTGCCTCAGTGGTGATAAACTCACGTCTTTCAATGGATTCCCCCCAGCGCGGTGTTTTCGCCGGTGAGATAGCGGGCAGTGAAGGCCAGCAGCAGCAGGTTGGGGGCGATGAGAAGCAGCGCGAGCGCGGCGGTGACGGCGTTGTTGCCGCTGCCGGTGAACGAGAACAGCAGCAGGGGGAGCGTCATCACCTGCCCGCTGCCGATGAGTAGGGTGAGGAGGTATTGCTCCCACGAGATGATGAAGGCGAACATACCCGCGACCATTAGGCCGGGGAAGATGGCGGGCAATGTGACCCGGTGGAAGACTTGCCAGGAGCGCGCGCCGAGCGTGCGCGCCTGCTGCTCGAATTCCGGGTCGTAGTTGGCGAACAGCCCGGCCATGACCATCGTTACATAAGGTGTGGTGGGGATGAGATGCACGAGAATCACGCCCGGCAGGGTTCCGGTCAACCGCAGCCGGATGAACAGCACATGGATGCCCATCACCACCGCGATGCCCGGCACGAGCGTGGGGGCCAGCAGCAGGAATTGGATGAGTTTTTTGCCGCGAAAGCTGTAGAGTCCCAGCGCGCGGCCGGCCGGGACGCCCACCAGCAGCGCGAGCGCCGTTGTGACCAGTGCAATCCACAGCCCCTGCACAAAGCCGCGCCCCACCTGCGAGGCGGGCGAGAAGAGGTAGCCCCAGGCGCGTAGGTTCCAGGCGGAGGGTAACAGGGCGGGGAAGTACCAGCGATAGGCAAAGGCCCAGAGCAGCAGCGGGACTAAGGGTAACAGTACGGCAAGGGCCGCCAGCACGGAGGCGGCGGCGCTGGTAATGCGGCGGATGCGTGTATCCCGGTCAGCAGGACGCATGGGTTACTCCGCGCGCACGAAGAACTCGGTGAGCTTCGTGTAGGCGATGATGAGCGCCACGATGATGGCGGTGATGACCATGCTCATCGCCATCGCTTCGGGGCGCGCGGCGAGGTCAACATTGGTGTAGTTGCGGTAAGCCAGTACCGGCAACACGGCGGGGTAGGTCTGTCCCAGCAAATAGGGCACCTCGAACGCGCCGAAGGTGAACGCGAAGACCAGAATCGAAGCGCGCAGCATCCCCGGCAGCAGCAAGGGCCACAGGACGTAGCGGAAGCGCTGCCAGCGGTTGGCGCCCAGGTTGCGGGCGACGTTCTCGTAGTCCTCGCTCACGGCTTGCAGCACGGCCAGCAGGATGATGGCCGTGAAGGGCGTGCTCTTCCACAAGTACTCCAGGATGATGCCCGCGCCGAGCGGGTCAAAGATGAGCGCGGGGAAGTCGGCGGGCTGGGTGATGGCCCCCAGGCCGTAGGCGATGCGCGCCAGCAGTCCGCTCTGGCTGAAGAGGAACATCACGGCAATGCCGCCGACCAGGTGCGGGATGGGGATGTTGAGCTGGAACAGGAACGTGATGAGGCGCTTGCCCGCGAAATCGCGGCGCAGGGCCAGGGCGCAGAGCGTGGCGAGCGCGGTGGAGAGCGCGGTCGAGAGCAGGCTGATCCAGGCGGTGAGCGCGAGCGAGCGCAGGAACGCCGGCGCGCGGAACAGGTTGAGGTAAGGCTGCACGGTGGGCTGCGTGCGCCCAATCAGGGGCATGTAATCGAAGCTTTGCAGCAGCCCCAACAGCAGCCCGCCCAGAAACAGCCCTACCACAATCGTGAGGGCCGGGAGGAGCATCAACACCAGTTTCAGCTGTTCGCGCCGGTCATTCATAAGGATACAGAGACCTATCGTATAAGATAGTCCGGTTGGGTTCTTACGGGTTAGCCGGATTGTTTGGATAGAGAGAAGCGCCGAATTTCAACCACGATAACCCGCTCCAGGAGTCCTTCGTTCGAACTCGTCACAGACAAATGTTTCTTGGACCAATCTATCATATCTATCGTGAATTTTCCAGAAATCTTTTTTTGTTCGCACTTGGTTATATGCCTGCTTTAGGTTTCTAAAGCACATCATAGCCCCGAATGCACCATGACCGCAGGGACTATAATCTGAGAACTGGCAGTTTATACACGCTTTAACAAACACATTATTGGGCAACTGCCTTTGAATTTCCAGGAGCTCATCTTCAAACCAGCCGGATTTTCCAGAGGAATGTATTTGTTTACTCCCATAGACTAGAGACATTTCATATCTCTCTTCATCAAGACCGCCTCGATTATTTGGTTTACCCAATTTAACGATGATGGACAATTCAGATGATACTAATTTGTATTCGTCACTAATCAAAGTAGGTATCTTAAATGAAAATTTGCAATCGCAAAGTGCACCATGATGAAGTCTAAATCTATCGCCCAAAGATTCTTGATTTCTAGGTTCGAGGTTATCGAACTCTGCTCCAATAAATTCCCATTCGCCAAGCATTACCCTTACCTTTTCGCCATTATTCGTCATTTCTCCTGATATTTTACCCAAATGGTCTTCGTATACAAAATTGAAATTTATCATCTCAGTCCCTTTGCACCTTTTATTTCTATGACCAATAGTTCGTAAGTTAAATGAGATGCGGTAGTATATAGTTGCACTTAGCAAGGGTTTTGCTTAACGGGGCGGCGTATAAATAGCTTATTTGGCAGTACCGCAAAACTGACCCTGTAGTATGGCATATTGACGGCTTTGACAGGGCGACTTTTGCGCGATTGCCGTCCAAGGCAATGCTGTAGAGCAATTGGGAGAGGCTTCGACAGGCTCAGCCACCGGGCTTCTCCGGTGCCTGAGCCTGTCGAAGGCCTCTGCGCTCGTCAAAGGCAGTACCGCAAAACTTACCCTGTAGTATAGCATATTAACGGCTTTGACAGGGCGACTTTTGCGCTATTGCCTTATTTAAGTCAGCTTGCGGTAGCAGTCTGCCAATTCATTGTCAGGGTAGGCGTAGTGATTGGTAGTATTACACACCACGCACTATTTTTGCAACACTTCCCGCGTCCAGGCTTCTTCGATGGCAATGAGCCAGGGCGCTTGGAGTTCTGGTAGGCGGCGGGGAGCGAGCTCGTCCGGCGGAAGCATGGCCGCGCCGCGCGGGACGGCAACGAAGGCGGCCTGCCACTCGGCGGGGGCGCGGGAGAGATCGAGCGGTGTGGTCCAGCTGTGGTTCTGGGCGGCGCTGTGCTGCGCGGAAAGGCCGCACAGGAAGTTCGCCACCACCAGCGCGGCGGCTTTGCGCGGTGAGTTATAGGCAATGGCGATGTAGTTGGTGTTGGCAATCGTGCCTTCATCGAATACGAACGTGGCGGCGGTTTCCGGGTAGCGGCCCGAATCAATGCGGCTCTGCACGCCGCCCACATCGTAGCTCATCTCGAAGTAGACCTCCCCGTTGGCGAAGAGTTCTTGCAGTGCGCTGACCGTCTCCGGGTAGGTTTGCCCCTCACGCCACAGGTACGGCTCGATCTCATTGAGCAGCTCCCAACACGCCGGGAAGCGCTGCTCGAAGAGGCCCTGATCGAACTCGCCCAGGAATGCGGTGTAATCGCCTGTGGCATGATAGCAGAGGTGGCGGACGAAGACGCTGCCAGTAAAATCGGGGGGCGCGGGATAGGTGAACTTGCCGGGATTGGCTTTGATCCAGGCAATGAGCGCGGCGATAGATTGCGGTGGCTCCGGCACAAAGGCGCGGTTGTAGCCCATGACGAACTGCGCCGAGCCGTAGGGCAGCTCGTAGCCCTCCACGGGGAAGCCAAAATCGTAGGCGATGCTGCCATCGCTCCAATCAATGTAGCGGCTGGTGGGGACGGCCTGCGCCCACGGCCCGTAGAGCAGGTCGGCCTCGCGCATCGTGCGGAAATTCTCACCATTGATCCACATAATGTCCACGCTGCCGTTGGTATCATTACCGGCCTGCTTCTCGCCAAGTACCTGGTTGATGAACTCGGTCGGCCCGGCGACGGGCACTTGATTGAGCGTGATGTTGTAGCGCGCCTTGAGCTCCGCCTTCACCCAACCGTTCACCCAGCTGTTGATGACGTCCGAGCCGCCCCACATCCACCAGTTCACGGTCTGCCCGTCGGCGGCGGCGACGATTTGCTCCCACGTCATCCCGTTGAGGTCGCCAGCCAGCGCGAGCGGCGCGGCATCGGCGGCGGGTTCGGTCAGGCCGGTAGCGAGGGGCTGGGTGGGCGTGGGCGCGCAGGCGCTCAGTAGTACGAGGAAAAATATCAGGCAAGCAGCACAACGTCTTACAGATTGCATCGGTTAAGTCCTCCTGTATGCGATTGTGTTGGCGTTAGCACGAAAGCATTATAACATATTTGCCAATCATCCTTCGTACTGTAAGTTTACCAACAATAAACGACTTTTATAGAACGCGCAAAACATGAAACGGGAGCAGATAATCATGCTTTACGTTTTACCCAGTCCGTCTGTCGCCAGAAATGATAATCCGCAACCGTATCCAGATCAATCAAAGTAGGCAAATAAACTGGCGCGAGGCTCTGCGCGTATGCCAGCGATTCGGTCTGGGCCAGCACGTCGCTGGTGCTCCAGGCGATGCCGTCGAAGAGTGCCGCGCCGGGCGCGCGTTGCCCGATGAGGTAGTAGCCGCCATCCGCCGCCGGGCCGAGCACGAGCGGGGCGGTTTCGAGCAGGGTGAAAGTTTGCCGTACCAGGGCCGCATCCAGACCGGGGATGTCGCTGCCGGTGAGCACCGCAGTCTCTGCACCCGCAGCGAACGCTTGCACAAACGAGGCCGCCATGCGCTGCCCCAGATCGCCCTGGATTTGGGGGACGATGCGCCACTCCGGGAATGCTTCCGCGAAGAAAGGGGCGTCTTCCGGCGCGGCGACGGCGACGGTGACGGCGACATCGTCCCACCCGGCGCGCAACACGTCATGCAGGTAGCCGTAGAGCAGCCGCGCATAGACTCCGGCGGCCTGCTCCGCGCCGATAGCCTGCCCCAGCCGCGTCTTAGCATGTCCTGGCAATGGGCGTTTGGCGTAGATAATGAGGGTGTTCATAAGTAATGCGTACTGCGTAATACGTAAGGAGATTTTATGGTTACGTATTACTCTCCCGACTGGAACGATATACGGCGGCAATCTGCTCTGCGGTAGCCCCCAGATACAGGTAGCGGAACACGTTCCAGACGTTACGCAACGACTGGCGCAGGATGCCACGCTCCACAAATCGCCGACTGGATGTAATCACGCGCAAGTGGGATGGCGGGCGGACGAGTCGCCCGGCGCGGTGTAAAGCGCGGGACATTTCGACGTCCTCCATCAAGGGGATTTCCCGGAAGCCGCCCACGCGCTCGAAGGTGGCGCGAGACATGAACTGCACCTGATCTCCCATCATGCCACGCCAGTTGGCCGAGAAAACGACGCGATTGCGCGGATGCAGAGCACCAAACGCCGGGAGGATGAGGGTCTGGAACGTGCCCCCACTCACCGCAGGATCGCTAAGCGCAGCGATGACAGCCTCGCGCCAACCGGCAGGCAACAGCGAGTCGGCATGGCAGAAGACGAAGAGATCCCCTTGCGCTGCCGCCGCGCCGCGATTGAGTTGCACAGCCCGTCCGCGCGGCGAGCGTAGCAGCGTTACGTCCGGCGACACAAGGTCAGGCGTGCCATCCGTGCTGCCGCCGTCCACGACGATGATCTCCAGCTCAGCGGGTGCATAGTCTCGCCGCGCCGCAACGATGCAGGCCGCGATGTTTTCGGCTTCATTGAGAGCAGGGATGATGACAGAAACGAGCATGGGGGACTCCTGGATTGAATCATGCGTAGTGTTTGAATACGCTTTGCGCACTACATTTTGTAGTACGGGATTTATCCTGTACTACTACGCAGGATGAATCCTGCGCCACAGGGCATAATTCTTTACGCAGTATGCATTACGAACTACGCATATAGTCATCGAACATCCCGCGTAAAAACGTCAAATCCAGATAGGCTGTAATCTTCTGGAACGTGTCCTCATTGCGAACGGCGTGGTCGCCGGTCTGGTATGTCACCCAGGCCATCGCCGACCAGGAGATGCCGCGCAGGTAGTTGAAGGGATCACGCAGTCGCACGCGCTCGTCGAGCGTGTCGCGCAAATGGGGATCGGGAATGGCAGCCTTATAGGTCTCCAGAAAGCGGCGTTTGTCGTCTGCATTCATGCGATAATCGCTCTTCCAGAGGGTCGTCATTGGCGCGCAGAAGTGCGAGAGGTCTTGCGAGGGGTCGCCATAGAGCGGCTTCTCCCAATCCACCAGATGCAGCGTGTCGCGCTCACGGTTGGCGATGAAGTTGCCGGAGTTGACCTCGGTGTTGATGATGCAGGGGCAGGGATCGGCGGCGAAATAGCGCTCGGCGTGGCGGGACTCGGCGGCCCAGGCGAGCACGTCGGCGAGGTAGGCGCTCAGAGCCGGGGCTGCCAGTGACGAGTCCAGATACACCGGCAGCAGGCGCGCACACTCGTCGTAGGTCATGGAGAGCGGGCGCGTTTCGCAGATGAGCGGGTTATCCTCAGCGGGGACAGGTGTGGTGTGGACGCGGGCGAAGAGCCGGGCGGCGGATTCCAGATCGCGGCGGTAATCGAGCGCGCCGCCGGGCAGATACTCCATCCCTAGCACGCCGTAGGGGAGATGGATGCGGCTATCATCCACAAAATGCGGGCGCGGGGTGACGCCGGACTCGGCCAGCAGGCACAGCGCGCGGTACTCGTAGGCAATCTGATCATCACGCTGGATTTGCGTGCCCAGATTCACACGAAGCACCCATGCCGCGCCGTTTTGCCGCACCAGGTAGTTGAGATTGTACTCCCCCTGCGCCAGCGGTGCGATAGTGAAAGATTCTCCCTGACAGCGGGTGTGCTGGAGATAAGTTTCGACAGCGGGGAGCAAGGTCTGCAAATCCATTCAATGCCACCTGTTCTGAAACGTGATGCGTGACCAGAAAATCTTCACGTTTCACGCCTCACGTTTCACGCCTCAGCCTCATCTTCCGCTGCGTTCTGCTCCCGCAGGTCTTTGGCGCGGGTGCGCAACGTCTGGAAGTAATCGGTCTCGGTGATCTCGCTGACCTGGCGCTCCCGTTTCTCGTGATCAATCTTGACTTGCAACCGGTAGATTTCGCGTTGCAGTTCTTGCTCGCGTTTCTGCACCTGCGCGGCCATCTGCGCGAAATCCGCTGCTAACTCTTCCATGGTTGCATCCTTGTAGCCGGCCTCTGGCTTAAATTCGCGCTCGTATTTGCCCTCAGCCACGCGCTTCACCCAATCCTGCACTTCGCCGAGGAAGTCGGTGGTGTAGCGGATGCGCTCGTTGAGGCCGGCCATCACTTGCAGGGCGATGTCGGGATAGTCGCGCAGCAGGCGGCGGAAGTCCTCGCCGTTCAACACCCGCATCTGGCTATCTGTGAGGGCGCGCGCGCTCAGCGAGCGGGGCTTGTGGTCAATCAGTGCCATCTCGCCGAAAATTTGCCCGGCCTGGAAGACGCGGATAGGGCTTTCCGAGCCGGGATTGGCGGGATCGGGCGCGAAGATGGCGACCTGGCCGCTTTCGACGAGATACAGCTCGTCGCCGGGATCGCCCTGGTTGAACAGAATCGCGCTGGCGGCCAATGTCTGGGGTTGCAGCGCATTGGCGACTTCGGTGAGTGCTTCAGCCGCGAGATGGCTGAATAGGGGAACGGTATTCAATTGTGTGGCCATGGTGCCTCCTGAGCGAAAAAGCGAATCAGCGAGTCAGCGAATGGCGAATGGCGAATGGCGAATTTTACACTGAGTGCAACTGTTTACGGACTAGAGACTATCTGACTATCTGACTATCTGACTACGGACTCAGAACTAGGTTTTTGAATAGCAACAACACCTTCCCCGCGTCGTCGTAGGGTTGCCAGCGCCAGGGCGGCCAGGGGCCGGGAGCGTTGCGTTGCAGGGCGGCCTCGATAAGGTCGCGTTCGGCGCGGGCAGCGTCCCCTATATTATGCACCCAAACGCGCGCTTCTTCAAGTCGCTGGAGCGCGATCTGACTGTCGCCTGCGCGGGTGTGGGCTTCGGCCTGGCGATAGGCCGCCAATGCCAGCCCCCAGGCGTCCTGCTCCGGCTCGCAGAGGGCGGCGGCTTGCGCGTAGTGTTCCTGCGCGGATGGGATGTCGCCCGCTGCTAGCTGCACATCTCCCCAGCGGCACGCGGCGAGCGCGGCGTTGCCGGGCAGGTCGAGCGCGCGGTACGCTTGCAGCGCGGCCTCCCACGCCCCGGTCAGCTCGTGCAGCAGCGCGGCGATGGCCGGGGGCGGCTCAGCGATAGCGCGAGCTTCTGCGAGGACTTGCGCGGCGTCTGGTGCGCCCGCACGCCCGATGAGCCAGGCCAGCATCGCCAGCGCGGGCAGTGGATCGGCGTCTTGCGCGGCGGCGCGGGCGTGAGCGAGCGCGGCATCCGGCTCGCCGCTGGGGGCCAGGGCGAGCGCCAACCGCAGGCGCAAGTCCAGCGGGATGGCCTCTGCCGGATGCAGGGCGCGCGCTTGTTGGTAGAGAACGGCGGCCTCGGCAAAGTCTTGGATGAGTAGGGCGATGTCGCCTTGAGCAACGTGCAGGCTGGCGCGAAGTTGCGCCAGCGCGGAGGTGTGGGCCTCTGGCGGTATCGGGTCGAGCAAAGCCAAAGCGCGGGTGTAAAGCTCCCGCGCCTGCGGGTAGGCGTAGCGGCGGGTGGCCGCGCGCCCGGCGAGCAGCAGGTAGCGCGCGGCGGGGAGGGGCTGCTGCGCCTGAGTGTAGTGGTAGGCCAGCAGCTCGGCGATGGGGTCGAGCGCGGCGGCGTGGTGGCTCTCCAAATGCGCGGCGATGCGGCTGTGCAGGTGGCGGCGCTGCTCGAAGGCCAGGCTGCCGTAGGTGATTTCGCGCACCAGCGTTTGGACGAAGGCGTAGTGGGCGGCGGCGTCTTCGCTGAGCGGCAGCAACAGACCGGCCTCTACCAGAGCGTCGAGCGTGGCGCGGAAGGCGGCATCGAGCGGGGTGGCATCCTCCAACACCGGCGCGAGATCCGTGGCGGCAAAGTCTTCGCCCACAACGGATGCGCCGCGAATGGCGCGCTGCGCGGGATGGAGCAGCCGATCAATGCGGCTGATGACGAGCTCTTGCAGGGTGAGCGATGTGCCGAGCGCGCCTGTGAGCGCGGCAGGGCTGCGGTCGGGCTGCTGCGCCAGCCAGTGGGCGAGCTCTTCGATGTAGAGCGGGTTGCCGCCGGTGTGCGCGTGGAGCTGCGCGCCGAACGCGGCGGGCAGGGCGGCTTCGCCCAGCAAATGGGCGACCAGCGCGGCGCTGCCTTCAGGGCTGAGCGGTTCCAGCGCGATGCTTGCGCCGCAGAGGGCGGTGCTGAGCGGCGGGCGCAGGGCGCGCGCGATGAGGAAGGGCTGCGGGCGGGGCCGGTCGCACAGCCACGCGAGCAGCTCCTGCGAGGGCGTATCCATCCATTGGGCGTTCTCGAAGAGCAGGAGCAGCGGCGACTGGGAGGCGAGGGCGTTGAGCAAGGCTTCCACGCCGGCAAAGAGGCGCTCGCGCTCCCGCGCCGCGATACGCCCGCTGAGCGATTGCCAGCCGGAGGTCGCCGCGATTGGCTGCCGTTCCTGCACGACTTGCCAGAGGCCAGGGCGTTGGGACGGCGGGATGGTGGGCTGGGCGATTTTTTGTCCCAGCTGCGCAAAAATCCCCGCGCGTGCGGGCACGGTCTGGCGGGACGGGCTGGGGGGCGCAGCGGATGTTGCCAGTTCGGGCCAGCCCAGCAGGCGGGCCAGCGGTTCCAGGTGGATGGGGGCCAGTGCGGCTCCGGTCAACAAACGCTGCAACTGTGGTTGCGCGAATTCGGGCGGGTCGCCGGGGGCGCTGTCTGCAAGCGCATGGAGGAGCGCGATCCACGCGGCATAGGGGGCGGCGGCGGTGTAGGCGGTACATTCGGCCAGGTAGACGCGCGCGCCGCGCTCTTGGGCGTGAGCGGCGAGCGCGTCGAGCAGCTGGCTCTTGCCGCTGCCCGCCGGGCCGGTGATGGTGAGGAGTCGCTGGCGACGGGAAAGGGCCTGCTGGAGCGCGGCTTTGGCCTGGAGCAGCGCCTCTTCGCGCTCTATCAGTTCCACGCGGGCGGCCAGGCGGCGGGCGAGCCGTCCGGCGCGCAAGCCATCGAGCTGGTGAAGGGGGATGGGCTGTTGCTTGCCTTTGACCATAATCGCGGGGAGCGCGGTGAAGGCGAAGGCGTCGCGCGCGGCGGCGTGGAGCGGCGCGGAGGCGAGGGTCTGGCCGGGTTGGGCCGCGCTCATCAGCCGCGCCGCCAGGTTGACCTCGTCACCCATTACCGTGTACTCGTGGCGGGTGGGCGAGCCGGCCTCAACGGTGAAGACGCGCCCGTAGGTCACGCCGAAGCGGTGGCGGATGGGCGGCTCGCTGAGGCTGAGCCGTCGCTGCCAGCGCGTGTTGAGCGCGGCGAGCGCGCGATGCAGGGCCAGCGCGGTGTGCAGCGCGCGGTGGGGATCGTCCTCGTGCGCGACGGGTGCGCCAAAGAGGATGAGCAGCTTGCTGCCGTTGGAGTAGGGGTCAATGCGGCTGAGGATGCCACCGTACTGGGCGATGGCTTCGTGCAGGGCGATGAGGTACTCGCGCCACATTTGGGCGATCTCTGCGACGCTGTCGGGCGTGAGCAGGGCCTCGAAGCCGGTCACATTGCCAAAGAGGATGGCGGCGGGGCGGAACTCGCTGGGCAGGCGGCGTTGTTTGCCGCCGGTGCTGAGCTGCGCGACGAGCGGCGCGGGCAGGTAGGGGCTGAGCGTATCGAGCTGGGCGACGAGCGTGACGATTTCGGCCTGGATAGCTTCGAGGCTGCTCTCCCAGAGTGCGGCGGAGCGGCGACGCCAGCCGGTTTCGGCCTTGATCTCGAAGTCGTCCAGTGCCTCGGTGGGCGGGTGGACGAGATACAGCTCCGGCGTGAGGGCGGTCGTTGCGTCGGCAGCGGTCGTTGCGCGAGCAACGAGCGCGGCAACGGTGGCGGCATCGGCGACGATCTGCCCGGCCTGCGCCTGGCCTTCGGCGTGTAGCGTGCGGGCGACGGTTGCGCCCAGAATGATGTACTCCATGCGCGCCGCGTTGCCTATGCCGGCTTCCATGAATTCGCCTGTGCTCAGGCCGATTTTCATGCGCAGGCGCATGGGGCCGGCGGCGGTCTCGAAGGCGGCGAAGCGCTCCATCGCGCGCATCATGCGGTGCGCGGCGCGGATGGCCCAGCCGGTCTGCGCCGCGTTGGCTTGGGCGGGGAAGTAAGCCAGCAGCGCATCGCCCGCGAACTTGAGCAGGCTGCCGCCGGAGCGCGCGAGGATATCGAGCATTTGCTCGAAGTAGTCATTGATGGCGGCGGTGAGGAGCTCCGCGCCATCGGGCTGGGCGGCGAGTTGTTCGGAGAGGGCGGTGAAGCCGCTCACGTCGCAGAAGAGCAGGCTGCCCGCGCGCCATGTGCTGTGGTTAGCGCCAGGGCGCGGCTCGCGCTTGAGGGGTTCGATGAGATGCTCTGGTAGGAACGCGCTCAGGCGGCCCTGCACCGCGCGCAAGTGGTGTAGGGCGTTGAGCAACAGCCCTGTGCTGGCAGGGTCGGCCTCCAGCTTGCTCCACAGGCTATCGGGCAGGTAGCGCCGGAGCCGGGGCGGCAACGCGGGTGGGTCTTGAGTATTCATGGTTGGTTTTAGTTTTTACCACAGAGTTTTCACCACAGAGACACAGAGGACACGGAGATTTTTGATTTTGCGTACAAGAACAAAGAATTCTCTGTGCTCTCTGTGTCTCTGTGGTACATCTAATTTTCAGCGGGAGGTGCTGGATCGCGGGGTTCTTGCGCCGCTTGCAGCCGGGCGAAGAGGTTTTGCTTGGGCGCTTCGGATTCGGGTTTCTTTTCCAGCATTTGCGTCCAGCGTTGCAAATCCGCCGGGCCGCTCTGCACGGCGACCATTTCGAGCCGGCCCCAAATATCCAGCGCGCCTTCGGGGAAGACGCTACGGACGTAGGCCAGGATGAATGGGCCGATTTGTTTGCGTAGTTCTTGGATGTGAGCCTGGAGTTGTTCGATTTCCGGTTCGAGTTGCGTCTTGAGTTTGGCGTTATCGAGCTGCTGATGCACTTTGCGCTTGATGCCGAGCTGGGCCTGGCACAGTAGCAGGTCGCGGATCTCATCGGCCTTTTTGGGGAACTGGTCAATGAGCGGCTGGATCATCTCGTCAATTGTACCGTAGGATTGCGTCGCGCGGCGGTCGGCGTCAATCACGCCCACTTGCCGGGTAAGGGTGTCCGTGAGCCACTCGCGTTGCTCTTTGAGGCCGCGCATAATGAAAAAGGCAATTAAAGCTACGCCCGCGAAGCCAATCAGGATACCAGCGATGGGGTTGCGGGCTGGGTAGCGATTGAAGAGGGCGTGCAGGAGAATCGCAGCAATCCAGCCGCCAAGGAGTCCCAGGATTTTGCCGCCGGAACGGCTGAAGCGCGCGCGCCCTATGGCTGCGCCCACCAGCCCGGCGGCAGTGCCGTGCATCAAGCAAGTGGAAAAGGCACGTACTAGCGCAATGGCGATGACCTGTGAAGGATTTTGTTCCATGTAGAGGAAAATCTCATGGATAGCAAAGCCGATGCCGGCGGCGAAGCCATAGATGGCCCCATCTATAAAATAGGTAAACTCTTTGCGGCGGGAGATGTAGAAAAGGGAGAGTGATTTGGCGAGTTCTTCAACCACCGGGGCGAAGTAAATAGGAAGCATAGCATAGCTCAATCCCAGCAACCGTAAACCCACATGGACGTTGAGCTGGTAGGAGATGAAGTACGCGCCAATCGCGCCCCAGAGGAAGGCCAGCACGACCAGCCGGAAGTTCCGCGAGGCGTACAGGTCGAGCGCGTAGATGGCGAGGAGAAAGATGGATGGGATGCCGATGGCAATGGCGGCGGCGATGATGGTGCTGAAGCTCATGTGAGGCTCCTGTTTGGAATGTTAGGCTGGTTTGATTATGCGTATATTAGCCACAAATTAACACGAATTTTACGAATTTTTCTGATTCTAATGAATTTTGTGAGAGCGCAACTATGACTCTACTGAAAAAACAGATTTTTACCACAGAGACACAAAGGACACGGAGATTTTTAACTTGTGGATTTAACAAATAATTCTCTGTGCTCTCTGTGCCTCTGTGGTGAATTTTTTCTTTTTTCAGGGGGCAACAAGAGACTCTACGCAATGGTGTATCACTCCCCCTCTGGCTTCGGGCGGGTCTTGCTATCCAGGGCCGACCATAGCCCCAGGGGGATTTGCGCGCCGCGCTTTTGAGCGAAGCGGATGCGGTAGACCCATTCTTCGTCGCGCAGCTCACGATCCAGATAGGACTCTTTGATAAGGGTATCCAGCATGACTTGAACTTCTTCCACGGGTAGTTTCATGTGGGCAGCAGCTTCTTGGGCCGTCTGTTCTTCTTTACGGTTGATGCGGTTCATCAAACGACGCAAATTCTCCGGCAAATCGAGCAGTTCAGCAGGGGAGATGCCTTCGCGCTTGTCACGTTCTTCGATTTCGCTCTGTAGGTTTTTGAAGAGACCCATCGCCTACCTCCTCAATAGAACTCAGGAACTTCGATAGGCTCTGGCTGTGGTTGGCACTCGCCACACCACAGGACATTGGACACGACCACGGCCTTGAGTGTATCCTCACGCCCCGGATACATGGCAAGGATGGCGGGCATGACCGTCTTATAGTGCTCTTTGCACACTGCGCGCCCGCAGAAGGCGCACACACCGCGCGCTGGTTCTTCGCATTTATGGCATAACATCGACTGCTCCTAATCTTCAAGCGTTTCGATGAGCGCTGCGATGGCGTGCATACTCTTGGAGAACGGGTGCTCTGGGTAGCGTAACGAGAAGATGTCCGCCGATTGCATCCGCGCCACGTCCTCGGAAAGGGGTAGAATAGCCGCGACGGGGCAACCGTAAATAGATTCGATCTGCGCTTGCAGGTCTGCAAAGTCGTAGGAGGTGAGCGCCTTGTTGATGATGAGGTACAGGTTGGGGACTTCGAGCCGCTGGGCTACATCCACTGTAACCGCTGTCCCCTGGAAGTCCTGCTGGTCAGGCCGCATGATAATGAAGAGAATATCGGAAATAGCGATAGAGAGCAAAGTTTCCTCGTTGAGGCCGGGGTGTGTATCAATGATGAGGTAATCCAGGCGGAGCTTCTTCACCAACGCGCGGAAGCCATCGTTGAGCAGGCCCACATCGTAGCCCTCGCGCAGGACTTTGGTGATTTCGCCAGCGCGGATGCTGGAGGGGATCAGGTAGATGTCACTGCCCATGAGCAACACCTCGCCCGTGCCGATGCGTGCAGTGACATCGTAGGCGGTGTCTTCGATAGGACATAGGCCCCAGAGATAATCGTTGAGCGATTTATCTATCTTTTCCTCGTCCATGCCGAACAGGACGTGGATGCCCGGCGATTGGATATCGGTATCAATGACACCCACGCGCCGCCCTAACCGAGCGAGCTGCGCGGAGATGTTGGCGGAGATGTTAGATTTTCCCGTGCCGCCCCGGAACGAATGGATCGAGATGATTTTGGACATAGTTTCCTCCTGCGAGCGTAACCATCGAAGTTATAGTAAATGAACAGAGAAAAAACTCCGCGTTCTGATAGCACACTCAAGTCTACGCAATCAGCCGGGCAGCAATCTGTTTGTAAATCTGTGTGACCGGATGATCCGGGTAGTGTAATGAAAAGACCCCCGAACTCGCCAAGACCATCAGATCATCCGAGTGGGGGATGATGCCCGCGACCTCGCAGTGGTAGGTGTCTTCCACCCGTTTCTTGACCGCCGCCGCATCAAAGACTGAGGGGAGCTTGTTGACAATCAATACCATGCGCGGAACACCGAGCTTACGAGCAATTTCTACCGTAACGCTCGTACCCTGATAGTCTTGGCTATCCGGGCGCAGGATAATCGCCAGCGCATCTGAAATCGCCACGGAAAGCAACGTCTCCTCGTTCAGGCCGGGGTGCGTGTCAATCATCAACACGTCGAGGTTGAGGGTTTGGATGAGTTCATCGAACCCGTCGTTGAGCATACTCACATCGTAGCCCTCGCGCAGCACGCGCGCAATTTCACCAGCCTTGATGCTCGAAGGAATGAGGTAAACTTTACCCTTGATGGGAGCCGCCAGCCTATCAGTGACATCCAACGCGGTCTCTTCGATCTTGCACTTGCCCCACAGGTAATCATTGAGCGAGTGCTCCATATCCTCTTCATTCAATCCAAACAAGACATGGATACCCGGCGATTGAATGTCGGTATCTACGATACCGACCCGCCGTCCATCAGCGGCTAAGATGGCTGCGATATTAGCTGTGGAATTAGATTTGCCCGTGCCGCCGCGAAATGAGTGAACGGAAATGATTTTAGACATAACGCACTCCTTTGTTGTCAGCCCTAAAACGTGAGAGGGTCACGTTTCAGGGCCTTACCTTGCTCATATTCTTAGTATAGTATGATTTATGTCGTATTGCAACTTGCAAATGTTAAAAAAACGTTCGTGTTACAGGGTTGTCAGCGCTGCACGCATCCGCGTGATAATGTCTTGCAATACAGCGCGCGGGCAGCCAAAGTTGAGCCGCACAAAGCCCTCTCCGCCTGGCCCGAAAATCGCTCCATCGTTGAGCGCGACCCGGCCCTGCTCCAGGAAAAACTCGTAGGGATTGCCAGGAATGCCTGCATGACGGCAATCGAGCCAGGCGAGGTAGGTGGCTTCCGGTAGGTTCATCGTGATGCCCGGCAGCTCGCCAGCCTCTATTGCCGTTTTGAGCAGGTCGCGGTTCTCCTCCAGGTAGCACAGCACCGCATCGAGCCAGGGCTGCCCGTCGCGGTAGGCGGCGAGCGCGGCCGTGTAACCCAGGATGTTCGCTGCGGGCACCAGTCCGCCCCGCGCCTGCTTGAATTGCTGCCGCAGTTCCGGGTTCGGAATGACGGCGAAAGCACACTCCAGCCCGGCGATGTTGAAGGTCTTGCTGGGGGCCATGAGGGTAATCGTGAGAGCGGCGATTTCAGGATCGAGCGCGGCAATGGGGATGTGTTGCTGCCCACTGAAGATGAGATCGCAATGGATTTCGTCGGAGCAGATCAGGATGTTGCGGCGCAGGCAGATTTCCGCCAATTGCTCCAGTTCCGCACGGGTAAACATGCACCCCACCGGGTTGTGCGGATTGCAGAGGATGAACAGCTGCGTTTGCTCGGTGATGGCGGACTCGAAGTCGGCGAAGTCAATGGTGTACCGGCCATCTGCGCTGCGGGCCAGCGGCGCCGTCTGGCGCTCCAGCGCGTGGTTCTCCGCCGCGTGCAGGATAGGGTGGTACACCGGGGTTTGGATCAACAGCCCCTCACCCGACTGTGCGAAGGCGCGACAGGCCAGGTTGAAGCCCGGCACCACGCCCGGCATGAATGTGAGGGCGTCCGGCTCGACCTGCCAATCATACAGCTGCGCGAGCCGCGTCACAATGACCTCGCGCAACTCGCGGGGCGGCAGGCCATAGCCAAAGATGCTATGCTCCACGCGCGCGTGCAGCGCGGCAATGACGGGTTCAGGCGCGGGGAAATCCATATCAGCGACCCAGGCAGGCAATACGTCGGGATCGTAGTAGTCCCATTTGATGCTGGCGGTGTTACGGCGTTCGATCAGGCGATTGAAATCACAGGTTGTCATAGGGCCTCCATACGTTGGGGTAATGAGGGGATTATACCACTGGGTGCAGGCAAGGGAAGCCGTGCAGTATGGGTAATTTTGTGTTTTTTGCACAAGGCGCTAGAAATGCAAAACGGTAGACCCTGAGAGCCTACCGTTTTGTGAGCGTTATTGCCAAATTTATAGTGTACTGCGGATGCCTTCCAGCGTCTCGCGGGCGGGTGGAACCATAGCAAAGAAGTTAGTCAACTTCTCGCAGGCGTAGTCCGTACAGTGGGCGCAGTTACTCACGCCCCGCTCCACGCCACAGGCGCGAATCTCGCACAGCCCGCAGTAGCCGCCGTGTCTCCCGTCGCCTACACAGCCATCGCAAATCACATCTTCTAACTTCATTTCAGGAGCGCTGTACTCCACCCGCCACTTGGCAAGCAGTTTCTCCTGTCCTTCCGTATCGTTGGCCTGGGTCAACAGGTAGGCCTCACACTCCGAACAAACCAATCCACAATAGGCAATGATGCGTTCCATGTTGGCGGCTCCTTACTTCTGGATGGGGATGTAAATTTCAAACTGCGCTGCGGGATTGTTAGCATCGAAGGTTGGCCCGTACAGCTCAAATTCAGGCGAGGGGGCGTGTGCGTAGCCGGATTGTGGCAGCCACTGTTGATAGATCATGTCATAGGTCTCTTGAATCGTTGGCATGGTGCAGGTGAACACGGCATAAGTCGCTGCGGGGATGTCCGTTTTCTCCATCCCGGCGGGGATGGGCGCGGCAGCCTCCACGCTGAAGGCGGCGATGTAATCCCAGCCGCCGCTAGCTTCGTCGTAGTTAGTCATCAGCCCGTAGGAGACGCCTTCCTCGACGATACCCTCAATCTCCCCCATGCGTCCCATGAGTTCACCCCATAGCTGCGGGATGTTGTTAGGCTGATCCATGAAGCAGCGGCTTTTCATGCCAATAGTGCTGAATCCATCTTTTTGAACGATTTGTGGTTCCATTGGTTGCCTCCTAAACTAAAAGGGTTTTGTGGTTGGTACATTTTGATTATAGCACATACGTTCTATTTGTCAACCGGTGGACCCTGACGGATACGTTCATAGAAGGCTTCGAGCGGCCACGCTGCATCAAATTCCAATCCCAGGCGGTAGGGTGCGATGCCCTCCAGCCACCATGTTGCGCCGGCCTCAGCATACGCGCCAACCATCTCGGCAGCTACAGCCGGGGCGTCGCCCGGCGTCACCCCGGTGACAGCCACCTCAAAGGGGGCAGCGGGGTCGCTGCGCTGGGCACGCACATAAGCCAGCGCCTCCCGTAGCCGCGGCAATACCTTGTCCATTTCCCATTCCTCGAAGAGCGGGAACATCCCATCCCAGCGCGCCATGCGGCGGAAGGGGGCTTTATTCGGCCAAAAACCACCCACCCAGACGGGCACGCGCGGCGATTGTACGGGGGTGGGCAGGAAACACATCTCTTTGACGTGATAATACTCACCCGTGTAGCTAAACGGCTCGCCTGACCAGAGGCCCGTGAGCACATCCAGCCCTTCATCGAGCATCGCGCCACGCTTTTTGAGATCGGTCTCCTCACCCAGATCGTCCCACTCTGCCGGGCCGACGCCTGTGCCGACGATGAGGGTGAACCGTCCGCCAGAGAGCCGGTCAAGCGAGGCGGTCTCGCGGGCCAGCTTCCACGGGCGGCGGCGCGGCAAGGGTGTGATGCAGCCGAAGCGCAGGCGCGTGGTCGCCAGGGCCACGGCGGTCAGCGTGACCCACGGATCGAAGATGGCGTGCGGCCAACCGGCGACATGATCCCACAGGAAGAAACCGTCCCAGCCGGCGGTTTCTGCTGCGCGGGCCATGTCGGCCAGGTCGGCGGGACTGGTGTAAGGGCCGAAGTTGGGGGTATAAATGGCATATTTCATGCGAAAATCTCCTCCGGCGCGTGGAGCTCCGGATCGTTTGCGTATAGGGTGCGTATCTCATCGAAGGCTGCGTCGCCCCCAAGGGTGAGCGCGGCGAGGTGATCCAGCGGACCGAAGTCGGTGCCCGCCTCCACGCTCTCTGCCAGCGATGGGTTAAGGTAGCCCCAGCCGCCATCCCACGGCAGAATCTCGATCTTGTTGAGCGCAAGAAAGTCACGTAGCAGGTCACCTGCCACAAAAGCCATGCCGTGCCATTCGAAGATGCCGAACTTTTGCGGGTCTTCTTGCCCGGAGCGGCACAGCTGCCACGCCTGCCCGCCCACGATGAAGCGGTCGCGGGGCACGTCAAGCGGATCGAAGTCAATGGGGAGTTTCTCCAGCATCAACGCATCGAGCTGCGCATCCACCAGAATCCAGCGCACCTGTTCCGCGTTCCAATACTCGCAGACCCAGTGATCCTCAAAGTGATCAGGCAGGAAGTAAGTGCCAAAACCACAGCGTGCACGGGCGGGCACGCCCTGATGCCGCAGGATGGCTGTCAGCATCACTGAGAAGTCGCGGCAGTTACCCACCAGCCGACGCTCCGGCGAGCGCGCTTCTGTGAGGGGGCGCGGGTCAAGTTCCAGCAGGCGCGCGAGCTGGCACTCCACACGGCGCAAGTTGACTTCGGACTTACGCTCATCAGTGAGCTGTAACCCGTATGCTTCAGCCCAGAAGATATGCACCATAAAGCCCTGAATGGTTTTGACCAAGGCAGGGATTTCGGAAGGCAGCCCATCGAGCAACGCCGCGCGCGGGCCAGGATCGGTCATCGGTCCAGGGGTAGCATAGTACTTCAATAATTCGTCCATATAAGTCCTCCTCATGTATGTCTGACCGGAAACGGATGCCCAATACGCACCTTGCGAGCCTGCGGGTCATCCGTCCCCGGTCTTCGGTCTACCGCGTGTTTATGCTTTCACGACGGGGATATATACGTACAACTGCGAGTTGTTGGCATCGGCCGGATTAAAGGTGTAATCATAATACTCGAAGTCCGGGCCATCACCGCGCTGATAGCCAGATTGCGGCAGCCATTCCTCGAAAGCATAGCGGTAGGCTTCGCCGATGGTGGCGAGTTTGCAAGGAAAGACGGCATAGGTTTGCTCTGGCACGTCCCACCGTTCCATCCCTTCGGGAATCTCGCGGATGGCTTTAATCTCGAGTCCTGCCAGATACGCGAAGACACCATCGGCTTCCATATCACGGCAGATGCCATAAGCCGCGCCCAATCCTTCGGCAGCAGCGACAATTTCCTCAGCGCGGGCATTGGCAATGCCCCACATCGCAGCGATCTCCTGGTTCTCGTTCTTACCCCGGTACTTAAGGCCCACAACACTGAAAGCGGGTTTGGTAACAATCATCGGTTGCATGGTGTTTTTCTCCTTCTCTAAATATGAAATATATACGGATACAGGTTTGCGTTCTACAGGGAACAGCACTTCGGCAATCACTTCGGATTGCGCACTGGCGCTCTCTGGCCCACGCAGGTAGATTTCGCAGTTAGGACCAGTAATACGGTAGCCGTTCTGTTCAATCCAGGGGAGCAAGGCGTTATAGGCGTGACTGAGATCCTCCAAGCGCCCGTGATGCACGGTGCAAGCTGCCGTTTCAACTGCGGGCAGTGTCCACACGGTCATCCCCGGCCCAGCAGGAATGGGGCGTGCCAACATCGCAGCAACTTCCACATCCACACTATGCTCGCGGTACTCCTGGTCATAGTAGATGATGAGATAAGGATGCGCCTCGTCACTTTCGACAGCGTGCGTATGAAGGTGAGCGCTGAGCTGCTCGAACAGAGCGAAGATGCCGCCATAGATCGGGACGGTTTGGCGCAATCCCAAGATACGCTGCCGTTGGAGTGACTTGAGCACTACTTCATAGGGAGGCAATGCACCTTCATGGTCAATTTGTTGTAACCGCGTCTCGATGCGGGCCAGGCGTGCCTGCTCCGCCTGCACGAGCTGCTCCAGCTCCGCCGCTTTCATTCGCAGCATCCCGCGCAACTCCGCGGCGGGGAGCTCCTTGCGTAGCAACGCTGCGATCTGGTCGAGCGAGAAGCCCAAGTCCTTGAGCGCCAGGATGCGATTGAGGCGCGGCAGCTGTTCGGGTGTGTAGTAGCGATAGCTGGTGAAGCGATCAATCCACGCCGGTTTGAGCAGTCCCAGCTCCGCATAGTAGCGCAGCGTCTTCACCGAGACCTGCGCTAGCTTGGAGAAGTCACCGATCTTGAACATGGTTTAGTCCTTTAGTCCATAGTCATGTAGTCACATAGTCAGATGGTTGCGTAGTCTTTTGACTATTGGACTACGCGACCATTCGACTAAACTGTCTATAGTATACACCCTCCCGTAAGGGGAGAGTCAAGAGGCAATCGTGAATTTGCTTGCGCGATATAATCCAATTTCTCCTGAAACTTACCTGAGGTGTTTTACGTAGACTATACAGTGCCATGATTTGATCTGGGAGGGACAATGCCTGCGAAACGATTTTGGACAGTGCTTCTGGTGTTGGTTTTACTCACCGCAAATGTGAGCGGACTGGCGGCGCATCCGGCTCGATCCACGGATGCTCGGCCCCTCGATCCGGTGGAACTGACGGTGTTTTTCGAGGGTCTGATGAGCGCGCAGTTGGCCGGGGCGCGGATCCCCGGCGCAACAGTGACGGTGGTCGCGGATGGCGAAATTCTGCTGGCCGAGGGCTACGGTTATGCCGACCTCGCGCGGCAGATTCGGGTGGATGGCGCGCGGACGCTCTTTCGTCCTGGCTCGATTTCCAAGCTGTTCACGTGGACAGCGGTGATGCAATTGGTGGAGCAGGGCCGGCTCGATCTGAACGCGGATATCAACACCTATCTGGATTTCGAGATCCCTGCGACCTATCCCGAACCGATTACGCTGTATCATTTGATGGCGCACACCCCCGGTTTCGAGGATCAGGGGATGGGGCTGTTTCTCCGTGATGCGGCGGATTTGCCCCCGCTCGACGAGTTTCTCCGAGCGAATGTGCCGGCGCGAGTCTTCGCACCTGGCGCAGTCGGTGCGTACTCCAACTACGGTTCGACGTTGGCGGGTTACATCGTGGAGCGGGTCTCCGGGGAGCCTTTCGAGGTCTATATCGAAAACCACATCTTCGAACCGCTGGGGATGGAGCACAGCACCTTCCACCAGCCCTTGCCCGAGGCTTTGGCCCCCGCGATGGCAAACGGTTATGCTTACAGCCGGGGTACATTCATCCACGGGGGATTTGAGGTCGTGGGCGCGCCGCCCGCGGGCGCGTTGAGCGCCACCAGCGAGGATATGGCGCGATTTATGATCGCGCACCTTCAGGAGGGGCGTTATGGCGATGCACGCATCCTGGCGGCTGATACGGCCCAAGAGATGCATCGCCAGCATCACACGGCGGATCCCCGGGTCAGCGGGATGGCGCACGGCTTCATGGAGCAGACGGTCAACGGGCGGCGGATCATCTATCACGGCGGCGACACCTTTCTGTTCCACAGCGCGCTGTATCTGATCCCCGAGGAGAATGTGGGATTGTATGTCTCGTATAACAGCGCTGGGGCAGCGGGTAACACCGTGCGCGAAGATTTGCTCCGCGCCTTCATGGATCGTTATTTCCCCGGAGCGGAAGCGCCGGAGCCGGAGCCGCCGGCGGATTTCGCGGAACGCGCTGCGCGTTATGTGGGGGAATATCACATGGCCCGCGCCAACTTCTCAACGCCGGAGAAGTTGATCGTGCTGTTACAGGCGCTTCAAGTCACCGCGACGCCTGATAACCACCTGGTGGTTTCGTTTGGGGGGCAATCCCAAACCTACGTCGAGATCGCGCTCGACGTTTTCCAAAACGTGTTGGATCTAGATACGCGGATCACGTTTTTCTCGCTCGATAACGGGGATCTGGCGGTTCAAATGGAGGGGTTATCGCCGCTGGCCTTTGTCAAGGCGCCTTTCCACGCGACCACGGGCTTTCATCTGTTGCTGCTGTTGGGAAGCCTTTTGCTGGCGCTCTCTGTGTTGATTGGCTGGCCCATTGCGTTTATCAATCGGCGCGGGAAGCTGTATGGGGAGCGGTGGCTGCCACGCATCGCGCGTTTTGTAGGGGCGGGCTTTGCGCTGCTGACGCTCGTCTTCATTATCGGGTTCTTTGCGGTCTTTGGAGATTTAGATCCGGCCTATGGCGTGCCCAATATCTTTTTCGGGCTGACGCCAACCTTCCTTGCTTTGAACAGACTGTTGCCGGTGGTGCTCATTCTGGGTGTGGGGGTCGTGATCTTCGCGGCGCTGGCGTGGATTGGTGTGGGAAATCGCGGGAAGCCCTATTGGCGTCTCGGTGGACGTGTGCATTACACGGCGCTGGCTATCGCTGCGGCGGCGGTCCTCTGGTTGCTGAGCTTCTGGAGGCTCTGGGGCGGTATGTGATTGTTTGTAATACCATGATGCACCGCGTAGGGGAGCACGCCCCCTACGCGGTGCTTTTGTGAGGGTCAGAGCCAGCGTGTCACTTCGTCCAATCCCTTGCGGGGACGGGCGGTGGGCGCTTCGTCGGCGTAGCCGAACGAGACAGCAGCGATCAGCTGGTAGGGCATTTCGAGCCAGCGGCAGAACTCACCGTAGGCGTAGAAGATGTCGCAGATCCACAGACTGCCCACGCCTAGTTCTTGTGCGGCCAGCAGCATGTTCTGGATCGCCGCGCCGATGGATTGGACATCCACCCTATTGCCGAACACGTCGCCGAAGTTTCTGGGGCCGAAGGGGGCTTCCTCATCTGCATTGAAGACGAAGACGGTGACAGACGCTTGTTGCATCACCTTTGCCGCCCACTCGCTGCTGCCCAACGGGATGCCCTCGGCCTTGCGGGCAGCGATGCCCGCGCGCATGACGTCCACCATCTCCGTGCGCTTATCTTCGCGCACGACGACGAAGCGCCAGGGTTGCGCATTCTTGCCGGAAGGGGCCAGAATCGCGGCGGTCAGAATCTCCCGAAGCGCGTCCTCCGGCAGCGGATCGGGCTTGAAGCGGCGGATACTCCGGCGGCTACGGATGGCTTCTAATGTGTTCATGTCATTCTCCTTCACTCGTTTCAGGTTTCGCAACTGTCCATAGCATACACCCTCCAGCCAGGGGAGAGTCAAGAAGGAAAATGGATGAATTTCTGATTTTGCCCACCGGATGTTTGGGGTACAATAGGTGTATGGTGATTAATAGAGATGGCAACTTTGATTGGACGGCTGAACCGTGCTCGCTCGTAGAACGGCTATTCCCACATCCTGATAACGTATCTCAAGGCGAGTATCACGCTATTTATGATCTACTGCTCAACATGGATGAGCGTGATAACCCGCAAGCGCTTGCCGGGGTGTTGCGCGAATTTGCCGGCTGGGCAATGTATATGCTAAAGCAGCTCAAGTCCGCCGGTCTCATCGGTGAATCTGAGCTAGCTATTGAGTTGTAATCAAATGCTTGTAACCCAAAACCACATCCACAATCTTGCCGCTTATGCTGTGGATAGCACTTTCGAGCCATTGTTGCTGCCCGGCAATGCGCTGGATGTGTTGCGTATGTTTCCACCGGCTTATTTTGATTGTTGCATGACCAGTCCGCCTTATTGGGGACAGCGACAGTATCATAATGGCGGCATCGGTCTTGAATCTGACGCTAGTGATTATATCGCGCATGTGCTGGCGATATGCAGCGAGGTTAAACGTGTCCTCAAACCAGAAGGCTCGTTTTGGCTTAACCTGGGCGATACTTATGCCAATAAGCGATTGCTGGGTATTCCCTGGCGCCTTGCGCTGGCGCTTATGGATGAGCAAGGGTGGATTTTGCGTAACAGTGTGATTTGGAACAAGATCAAAGGCGGACTGGATAATACATCGGATCGCCTCAGCAATGTTCACGAGCATATATTCCACTTCACACAAATAGAAAAAGGCTACTATTACGATATGGATGCCATTCGCGCCAATCCGCGCAAGACAAAAGTGGTCAATGGCGCGGTCGTATCGGCTACTGGTGTGACCGGTGTGCGCTACAAACGGCAAATCGAACTTTCTACCGCTTTGAGCGAAAGCGAAAAACAAGCGGCAATGGCCGCGCTGGAAGATATGTTGAACCAGATTCGGCTAGGTGAAATCGCCGATTTCAGAATGATCATTCGCGGGCAACAGCGCACCACACACTCCAATTCCAAGAGCGTGTCCGGCCGCGCGCGTGAATTGGCCGACAAAGGCTTCTACTTCCTCAAATATCATCCTAACGGCAGTAAACCAGGGGACGTATGGGACATTCTACCCGAAGACACCCAATCCCGCGAAGCGCATTACGCGCCTTACCCCGAAGACCTGTGCAAGCTCCCCATTCTGGCAACATGTCCCGAAAATGGCATTGTGCTGGATCCATTTTGCGGCACAGGCACAACGCTGTTAGTAGCGCGTACCTTATTTCGCAAGTCAGTAGGCATTGATATTAGCGAAGCTTATTTGCAGATTGCCGAAGAGCGTTGTATGAGGTTGTTATGAGCAAAATTCTGGAATTGTACTCGGTCGCCGCGCAAACGCAGGCAGCAGTGGATTGGCAGATGTTGATTCAACAACAGCAGTGTGCCTACCTGCAACGCAAATGTTTGAAGGTGCGGAAAAGCGCGCCGGAGGTTTCTATCGGCACCTGCACAGTGCGTTACGGTAGCCGTGAACCCAAGCCTATTATGATTTGCCCTTACCGGCTGCTGGAACGGCATCAGGTTTTCATGGATTGTATACACTTGCTGACCCTACACGAACCGGGGAACGAATTGCATATCGTGCAGGAGGTCCCCATTCCCGGCGGATCGGTGGACTATTTCCTGGTTTCGACACAAGCGCGCAAAGTCCGCGATTTTGTGGGCCTGGAACTTCAAACGCTCGATACTACCGGAACTGTGTGGCCTGAGCGCCAGCGATTTCTCCAAGCACAGGGAGTTGTCTCGGATGTGAAAAATGTGGATAGGTCATTCGGAATGAACTGGAAGATGACAGCAAAGACCACATTGATGCAGTTGCACCACGAAACGCAGACCTTTGAGTTTCTGAGCAAACATCTGGTACTGGTCATTCAGGATCACTTTCTGGATTATATGCGCCGCGCTTTTCAGTTCGAGCATCTCACCCCGGCGCGACTTGGCGACCCATTGCATCTCCATGCCTATGCGCTCACTCAAACTGATAGCGGTGATTTTCGTCTGGCGCTCGGCTCGCGTTTTAGCACGGACACCGCCGGTATAGCACGTTGTCTGGGCTTGCAGGCTGATCCCCGAATGGAACTCCAACATCTTACCGCATTTTTGGAGAGCAAGATAGGCGATCACACGCTGCTTTCTCTCCGCTAAAGATTCTTCTTCACGCCTTACGCTTCACTTGCTACGCGCCGGGCGGCCCCTTGCGTGCCGCTCAGTCACGGAAACGCCCATCCCTGACACTAGATGTCACATCTCCCTGCTACAATTACTTTGTGGTATAATGGAAATAGATAGAACCTACGTTCTAAGGGGGATTAACATGGAACCCAACGAGATCATCATTCGCGGCGCGCAGCAGCACAACCTCAAGCATATTGACGTGCGCATTCCGCGCAACCAGCTGGTGGTGCTGACCGGCGTGAGCGGCAGCGGCAAGTCGTCGCTGGCCTTCGATACGATCTATGCCGAGGGGCAGCGCCGCTATGTGGAGAGCCTCTCCTCGTATGCGCGGCAGTTCCTGGGGCAGATGGAAAAGCCCCGCGTGGACTTCATCGGCGGCCTCAGCCCGGCCATCGCCATCGAGCAGAAGGCCGTGAGCAAGAACCCGCGCTCGACGGTGGGCACGGTCACTGAGGTGATGGACTACCTCCGCGTGCTTTTCGCGCGGGTGGGTGAGGCGCACTGCCCGGAGTGTGGACGCGCGGTTCACGCGCAAAGCGCGCAGCAGATCGCGGATCGCATTGCCGCGCTGCCCGCTGGGACGCGCTTCCAGCTTCTCGCGCCGGTGGTGCAGAAGCGCAAGGGCACGCACGCGGAGCTGCTGGAGCAGGCGCGACGTGACGGTTACGTCCGCGCCCGCGTGGACGGCGTCCCCGTCGAGCTCACTGATTCCATCAAACTGGCGAAAACCAAAGTCCACACCATCGAGCTGATTGTGGATCGCCTGCATATTTCTGATCAGCCAGATGATGATTTTCGCGCGCGGCTGCTGGATTCGGTGGAGACGGCGTTGCGGGCCACCGAGGGCGTGCTGGTGGTGGATGTCATCGAGGGCGAGGAGCTGCTCTTCAGCGAGCATCACGCCTGCGCGCATTGCGGCATCAGCTTCCCGGAGCTCTCCCCCGCGCTGTTTAGCTTCAACTCGCCTACCGGCATGTGCCCGGACTGCAACGGCCTGGGCACAAAGCTAGAGGTGGACGTGAACCTCATCATCAACGACCCGGCGCTCTCGCTGATGGATGGCGCGCTGCGCTGGTACGGCGATCTCCGCAAGAAGCAACTCAGCTGGACGCAGCGGGAGCTGAATGCCATTGCCCGGCATTACGACGCGAATTTGAACACCCCCTGGCAGGACTTGTCCGAACACTTCCGCCACGTTTTGCTCTATGGCTCCGGCAAAGAGCGCATCAATTTCTCGTTTAGTGGCGACCGCGAGGAGGCCACCTGGTCGGGCGAGGTGCAACGCCCCTTCGAGGGGGTCATCGCCTGCATCCGGCGGCGCTTCCGCCAGACCAAGTCGGAGTACACGCAGCGCTGGTATCTCAGTTTTATGAGCGAGCAGCCGTGCCCGGCGTGCCAGGGCGCGCGCCTGCGGCCCGAAGCGCGCGGCGTGACGGTGGGCGGCAAGACTCTGCTGGACATTGGTCGCCTGACCATTGACGCGGCGCACGCCTGGATCGCATCGCTGTGGGAGATTTTCGATATCGAGCAGCTCGAAATCGGCGGGGAGGTGCTCAAGGAAATCCGCGACCGCTTGCAGTTTATGCTCAACGTGGGCCTGCACTACCTCACGCTCGACCGCCCCGCGCCGTCGCTCTCCGGCGGCGAAGGGCAGCGCATCCGCCTGGCAAGCCAGATCGGATGCGGGCTGGTGGGCGTGCTCTACATCCTCGATGAGCCGAGCATCGGCCTGCACGCGCGCGACAACCGCGCCCTGCTCGATACGCTCCTACGCCTGCGCGATATGGGCAACACGGTGCTGGTGGTCGAGCACGATGAGGAGACCATGCGCGACGCCGATTGGATTGTGGATCTTGGCCCTGGCGCGGGCGTGCTTGGCGGCGAGGTGGTAATCTCCGCCCCACCGGCGCAGGTGATGGCGGATGCCCGCTCGCTCACCGGGCGTTACCTGAGCGGCGCGCTCACGGTCATCTCACCGAACGGCGGGCGGCGCACGCCGCTGAACGGCAGTCTGGTGTTGCGCGGCGCGACGCTGCACAATCTCAAGTCGGTCGAGGCGCGTTTCCCGCTCGGCGTGATGACGTGCGTCACTGGCGTGAGCGGCAGCGGCAAGAGCAGCCTCGTCGCCGAGACGCTGTACCCCGCGCTGGCGAAGCTCCTCAACCGCGCCGAAACCCGCCCCGGCCCTTACGAGCAGCTCGAAGGGCTGGAGCATCTGGACAAGGTCATCAACATCACGCAAGACCCTATCGGGCGCACGCCGCGCTCGAACCCGGCCACTTACATCGGTGTCTTCGATGAGATCCGCCGCGTGTTCGCCGCCACGCCGGAGGCGAAGATGCGCGGCTACGGGATTGGGCGGTTCAGTTTCAACGCGAAGGGCGGGCGTTGCGAGGCGTGCAAGGGACACGGGCAGAAGCGCATCGAGATGCACTTCCTGGCGGATGTGTGGGTGACGTGCAAGGATTGCCAGGGCACGCGCTACAACCGCGAGACCTTGCAGATTCGCTACAAGGGCAAAAATATCACCGAGGTGCTCAACATGGATGTGCAGGAGGCGCTGGCGTTCTTTGAGGCGCATCCCAAGATCGCGCGGCAGCTCCAGACCTTGCATGATGTGGGGCTGGATTACGTCAAGCTGGGGCAGGCGGCGACGACGCTCAGCGGCGGCGAGGCGCAGCGGGTGAAGCTGGCGAAGGAGCTGAGCAAGGTCGCCACCGGGCGCACCATCTACATCCTTGATGAGCCGACGACGGGCCTGCACTTCGCCGACATCCAGAAGCTGCTCGACGTGCTGCACCGTCTCACCGATGCGGGGAACACCGTCATCGTCATCGAGCATAACCTGGACGTGATTAAGACGGCGGACTGGCTGCTCGATCTAGGGCCGGAGGGCGGCGACGCGGGCGGCTACATCCTCGCCGAAGGCCCGCCGGAAGCCGTTGCCCAGGTCGGCGCGAGCTACACGGGGCAGTTCTTGCAGCGGGTATTGAATGCGTAAATTATGATATAATAAAGATATAAATAGTAATATATCAAAGGAATACGCCATGCCTAACCAGCTTGCCAAAGAATCGAGTCGTTACCTGCAACAACACGCCGCCAACCCGGTGGACTGGTATCCCTGGAGCGACGCTGCTTTCGAGAAGGCCCGGCGCGAGGACAAGCCCATCTTCCTCAGTATCGGCTACTCCGCCTGCCACTGGTGCCACGTCATGGCGCACGAGTCCTTCGAGGATGAAGCGACCGCCGCACTACTCAACGCGCATTTCGTCAGCATCAAAGTAGATCGTGAGGAGCGCCCCGATCTCGACCGCATCTACATGAGCGCAGTGCAGGCGCTTACGGGACAGGGCGGTTGGCCGATGTCGGTTTTCCTCACGCCAGAGGGCGCCCCCTTCTACGGCGGCACCTACTTCCCCAAGACCGCGCGCTATGGGATGCCCGCGTTCACGCAAGTCTTGCACGCTATCGCCGAGGCGTGGCGCGAAAGCCGGGAGCAACTGCTGCAAGGGGGGCAACAAGTGGTCGCTGCCCTGCGCGAGCAGGCCGAGAGCATCGCCACAGCAGCAGCGGGCGCGCTATCTGCCACCACGCTGGAGCAGGCTTATCAAGCCTTGCACCGCAGCTTCGATGCCACACATGGCGGATGGGGCAACGCACCCAAGTTCCCCCAGCCCATGCTCCTCGAATTCCTGCTGCGCTACCACCACACCACCGACGACCCAGAAGCCCTGCGCATGGTAACATACACGCTCGAATCCATGGCACGCGGCGGCATCTACGATCAACTGGACGGCGGATTCCATCGCTACGCCGTGGATGCAACCTGGTTGACGCCCCACTTCGAGAAGATGCTCTACGACAATGCGCTGCTCGTTCCCGTCTACCTCCACGCCTGGCAAGTGACGGGCGAGCCGCTGTTCCGCGCCATCGTTGAAGAGACGCTCGATTATGTGCTCCGCGAGATGACCGCGCCCGAAGGTGGCTTCTATGCCACGCAGGATGCGGATTCCGAAGGGGAAGAGGGTAAGTTCTTCGTGTGGACGCCGGACGAGGTGCGTGCAGCGCTCGGCGGCCCGGCGACGCGCTTCCTGGAGATTTACGGCGTCACGGAGTCAGGCAACTTCGAGGGGCACAACATCCTCACATTCGGTGGCACTGCTGAGGAACGCGAGGCCATTACCGGCGCACGGCGAACGCTGTTCGAGGCGCGCGCGCAGCGCGTCCAGCCGGGGCGCGACGAGAAAGTGCTCACTTCGTGGAATGGGCTGATGTTGCGTGCAATGGCCGAAGCCGCACATGTCCTCGAGCGTGACGATTACCGGCAAGCCGCCGAGCACAACGCGGCCTTCTTACTGCAAGCATTATGCACGGCTGAAGGGCGGCTTTGGCATGTGTCGCATAACGGCACAGCGCAAATTGCGGGCTTCCTCGAGGATTATACGCACCTGGCTTGGGGACTGCTCACACTCTATCAAACCACATTTGATCAGCAACATTACCGGGCTGCCAGGGATTTGATGGAAACCGTTCTGGAGCATTTCCGCGCGGAGATTGGCTTTTATGACACGGCGGATGATGCTCCCGCACTCGTCCTACGGCCCAAAGAACTGCAAGACAATGCTGTACCTTCCGGCAACGCAGTCGCAATAACGGTGTTGCTAGAGCTGGCCCGCCTGGGAATAGCACCGCACTATCACGACCTGGCCTGCGCCACCCTCAGCCGGATGCAAAAGGTGTTGGCACACCACCCCATGGGATTTGGGCAATGGTTGATTGCTTTGGATTCCGCGCTGGCTACCACAACAGAAATCGCTATCGTGGGCGATCCGCAGGCTGCCAACATCCAGGCCTTGCGCAGCATAGCACAGACCGGTTATGCGCCGCACCGGCTAACGGCTGTGGGACTTGGACAAGAGCCTGCACTACTGGCAGAGCGCGCCCCTTTGCAGGGAAGCCCCACCGCCTATCTTTGCCGGAAGCACGTTTGCTATCCACCACTAACCGACCCGGATGCGCTAAAACAGCTCCTGCAATAATACGCGATACCATGTCTTAAGTTTAGCACATAGACCTGGCAGGTTTGAAAAACTTGACGCTACAACTACCCGTTATTCACCTGGAAAATGCGGGCAAACATAATTTTAGCAAAACCTACCAGGTCTTAACTCAATAACATTGATATGCCTCCCGCGAGAGCCTCAGCGCCGTCAGAGATTGGCACACAATTGTAACATTTCCCTAACCCAAGATGATAGTCAAAAAATCAAAAAGTCGTTATAATGGAGTATAGGGAGATATAATCATGAGCGAACACAAAAACACAGCTACGACCCCACTCCGCGTCCTCATTGCGGATGATGTGCAGGAAACACGCCACAGTCTCGAACTCCTACTTGATCTGATTCCCAACGTAGAACTGGTCGCCGTCGCCAAGAACGGGCGTGAAGCGGTGGAGCTCGCTCAACAGCACCGCCCAAACCTCGCCTTCATGGATGTGAATATGCCGGAACTCGACGGCCTCTCAGCGATTCAGGCCATGATGCTGGTACAACCCGATCTCGTCTGTATCGTTGTCTCTGCCGAAAAACAAAGCGAGACCTTGCAACGCGCCATCCACGTTGGTGCAAAAGGCTACCTCATCAAGCCATTCAACGTGCAACAGGTGATGGAAGTAACGGAACGCTCGCGCGAGTGGTTGCAAGAACGCCAGCGACAGGCGGAAGAACTCGTACTACAACAGCGCCAACAGCAGTCCCAACTTGAGCAGCAGGCCGCCGAATATGCCCGCGCCCGGCGCACCGATGATCAAGCCACAGTTCTCTTCGAAACCCTCGCTGCCGCACCCGACTGCCCGGAACGCTGGCTCCAGGTGCTAGCGATGATGTACATCGTGCGCAAGGACTGGATGAAGCTTCGCGGCCTAGCCACACACCTGGAACGTACCACATCCCCGCACTGATCTTGTAACTGCTCTGAAAATAGCAAATTGCGAATGGCAAATCTCAAATGCTTACCCAGTCGCGGATCTAGCGATCCGCTCTGAGCACGCTGGCTCTGAGGGGCACGTCAGTTCCCCGAATTTTCATCCACCCGCTGGTGAACCACCGGTTAATGATGAATGCCTCTCCCTGTATTAAAAACGTCTTGCCTTTTGCTCTCTTTATGGTAAAATGTCACTGTCGTGGTGGGCGTGGCCTAATGGTTAAGGCTCCTGACTGTGACTCAGGCAACTGTGGGTTCGAGCCCCACCGTCCACCCTCATGGCCGGGCGTAAGTCCGGCCATTTGCATACCGCCCCCGTGGCGCAATTGGACAGCGCGCCGGACTTCGAATCCGATGGTTGCAGGTTCGATTCCTGCCGGGGGCACACCAGATAAAACATGAGGCGTGAAACGTGATCATAAATTCACGTTTCACGCCTCATGTTTTCACGCCACGGGGTATACGACAGATTATTGGAAAAATATCTCTGTCTGAAAAATACTCTCCAAGAGCTGTGGCTCGGTCTGGAGACCGGCCCTAGCAAAAAACAAACTCGCCCGTAATTTGTCCTATACCCCTATTTGACTTATCCCCAATTCATGTTATCACAGGATGTATGATAACGTTGCTGGGTAAATTACTCAAAGGCTTATTGCAACCGCGCCGGGTGGCCTTGCCGCCGCTGTTTTGGCTGTTATTACTAGGAGGCATGGTTGCAATAGCATTACGCACCGAGACGCCAGTCGTTATCGGCAGCGAAGCCCAAATACAGTACATCGTACTTACCCCCACGCCAGGCCATGCACCCGCCGCCCCAGCCATCACCCCCACCCCAATAGGCAGCGGCGGAACGCTGGCCTTCGCTATGCGTCACAACGGCAATACTGACATCTACGCAATCTCGCAAAGCGACGGTAAATTGCTCCGCCTCACATATGATCCCGCCGAAGACCGCGATCCGGCCTGGTCGCCCGATGGCCGCTGGTTGGCTTTCACTTCGCGCCGCTCTAATAGCTGGGACCTCTATCTATTCGATGCAACCTCGGGTGCCATTCAACGCATCACGCGCGATCCCGGCTTTGTGGGCGGGCCATCCTGGTCGCCGGACAGCCTCTGGCTGGCCTATGAATACTACCACGAGGACAATCTCGACATCTACATCATCAGCATTGATGGACAACAACGCCACCGGCTTACCACCCACCCTGCGCCCAATTACTCACCCGCCTGGTCGCCGGATGGACGCCATATCGCCTTTACTTCGTTCCGCAACGGCAACCAGGATATCTACATCTTCCCACTTGATGGCGGTGAGGACCTTGTCGTTAATCTCACTAACACACCCGAACAGAACGAGGACAACGCCGCCTGGTCGCCGGACGGGGATTACATCGTTTACAGCTCCGGCAATCCGGGTGACGAATACATCCGTATGTTGCCGTTTTCTCCCGACGTGGCCGCTTCCGGCGAGCTGCGCTCGATGCCGTTTGGAATCGGCGGCAGCCCTACCTGGTCCCCAGATGGCACGGCGCTAGCTTATGTGTTGCGCCAGGGTATGACCTCGCGGCTGATTGCAGCCAGCGCCACCGGGTGGGCCATGGCGCAAGAGGGCTACAGCTCCACCGACTGGATGGATTCGCCCAGCTGGACTTCCACGACGCTGGCCCCCGATCTAATCGCCCGGTTGGAAGCGCGCATGACCGAGCCGGATCCACCGCTCTACACTGAATTGTTCCTCGGCAAAAAGCCTGACGACACCTATCAGCTGGTCAATTTACCCAACGTGAACCGCAGCGACCGCGCCGAACAGTTGAGTGATCGCGTAAACGACAGCTACAATGCTATGCGCCGCCGTGTGGAAGAAGAAACCGGGTGGGATTATCTGGCTATTCTGGGAGATTCGTGGCGCACGATGAACCACACACCGCGACCGGGACAGGGACGCATCTCATGGCACGTCTGCGGGCGCGCGGTAGACATCAACCAGGGTTTTCTCACGGATCGGCGCATTGAGCTGGTACGGGAGGACATCAGCGGGGTGACATTCTGGCGCGTCTACATCCAGGCTGCGCGCCAGGATGGTAGCATGGGCGAGCCGTTGCGCCGAACGCCCTGGGACTTGAGCGCGCGCTCCAAAGGCGGCCTGGCGACCGCGCTGGGCGGCGAACTGCGTGCGGAGATTCCCAGTGGCTACTATGTGGATTTCACCACCATCGCCGCCGATTACGGTTGGGAACGCCGCAACGCACTCTCGAACTGGCGCAATTCATACTTCGATATTGAGTGGTGGCACTTCCAGAAAACCGAGGGGCTAAGCTGGTACGAATGTATGGTAGAGCTCTACCCGGAAGAAGAGGTTATCGAATCCTACGGGCAATTGCCCTGGTGGACGAAATTACCCGAAATGCAGGTGGTTTTTCTGCCCTGAATCTTAGATTCCACCGCTAAGAACGCACAGCGCGCTGAGATCATGAAAATCTCAGCACGCTTTTTTGTCTGACCACATTTCACTTCGCCTGGCTACTTCGCCAACAACAAATCTATCGTCGTCAGCAGCTCCCGCTTGAAGCGCTCCACACCGAACCGCTCAGCGTTAGCGCGACAGGCCGCCGGGTCTATGCTACGCGCGTCGAACGTCTGCACCGCTTCCATGAGCGATTCTACCGTCGGCTCGCGGAAGAACGTCCCCGTAATTCCCTCTACCACCGAGTCGAGCGCCCCCCCCGCGCCATAGGCAATGACGGGACGCCCAGCGGCTTGTGCTTCCACCGGCGTTAGCCCAAAATCCTCGCAGCCGGGGAAGATAAGCGCACGGCAACGGGGCAAGAGGCCGATCAGGTCTTCATCGGGAACGCGGCCCAAAAACGTGATGGTTGGCCCAGCCATAGCTTCCAGCGCCTTACGGTCGCGCCCATCACCGGCGATCAATAGCGGCAAGCCTAAACGGGTGAAGGCTTGCACCGCCAAATCAATACGCTTGTACGGCGCAAGCCGCGAAATAATCATATAATAGTCATCATGCCGCCGCGAGGGATAATAACGGCTTACATCCACTGGCGGATGAATGATCTTTGCATCGCGCCCGTAATGCGTCCGAATACGCTGTTGCACTTCAGTGGAAATGGCAACGAACTGCAACGTGGGGCGTTGCGCCACGGTATAATCCCACCGGCGTAACAGTGACACCAACGGCTTAAGTCCGCTTTTGATGATCGGAGCGATATTTTCGCGCGCCGTGTACGCCTCATAGTCCCACACATAGCGGGTAGGAGTCAGACAATAGCAGAGGTGCGGCGTCTCTCCGGTGCGTACACCGTGGGAAAAGCCGCTCTTGTTGCTCAACACCAATTCGTAACCCTGGTTGCCCAGGTTGAGGTTGGCAAACATCATGGCGTACAGGGGAAAATACCATTGGTGATGACGATGGATACCCGGCAAAAGATTGAGCCAAGACGGGCGAATATCCCAGGCGCGATACGCCGCAGGCAGCCCATCGGCCCAATAGATGCTGGTATAGAGTGGTGACCCAGGAAACGCGACCATGAGCTGCTCCAAAACGCGCTCAGCACCGCCGTGTTGATTGAGCCAATCGTGAACCAGGGCTATTTCAGTCATACAGAGTGTTCCTCTTGCGCCGCTGTAGGCAGAGTCGCCAAAAACTCACCGCGCAAGGCCTGCCGCAGCGCCGTCCGATCATCCCAGGGGTATTCTTCCGTGCCAAAGCACATGCTCTGCTCATGGCCTTTGCCACAGGTGATGACAACATCCCCGGCGCGTGCCAACCGCGCTGCGTGGAGCAGGGCCTTGCCGCGATCAGGAACACGCCAGAAGCTCTCTCCCTCGTGGCGACCACCATCTTCCAGAGCTTGCGCCGTCTCCGCCATAATCGCTGCGAGCGATTCCGTGCGCGGGTCTTCCGCCGTAATCACGGTCACGTCGGCCAGCGCCGCCGCCACCTCCCCCATCATACGCCGCTTTTGCCGATCACGCAAGCCTGCACATCCAAAAACAGTGATGACGCGCCCGCCAGGAGCCGCTAAGCGGCGAGCCGCCTGAAGCACCCGCTGAAGCGCGTTAGGCGTATGGGCAAAATCCACGATAGCTGTAAAGTCTTGGCCCTCGTCAATACGCTCCATGCGGCCCGGAACCCCAGTCACCGCAGCGACACCATCGCGCACCGCCGCCGGGGATACGTCCAGCGCCAATGCCGTTGTCGCCGCAGCGAGGATATTGCTCACATTGTAATCGCCCACCAGTGGTGAGACGATTTCCAGCTCCCCCCAGCCACCCTCCAGAATGAACCGTAGCCCTTGCGGGGTATGCCGCACGTCCTGCGCTGTCACATCCACATCCTCACGCTCCACACCGTAGGTGTACTGTTGCTCCACAGCTATCGCCCGCAAATACTCATAGGAGCCGGGATCGTCTGCATTCAGCACGGCCACTTTGGATACGCCGGGCTTGCGCGCAGAGGCCGCCAACCCGCGAAAGAGCTGCGACTTGGCCTCACGGTAGGCCTCCCAGGAACCGTGATAATCAAGGTGCTCGTGCGTAAGGTTGGTAATCACCGCCACATCAAAATCGCACCCGGCGAGACGTTGCTGCACCAGCCCATGCGAGGTAGTCTCCAACACTGCGTGAGTGGCCCCGGCCTGCACCATCCGCGCGAGGTAGCCCTGCATCGCATCCGCGTGCGGAGTAGTGGTGTGCAAGCCCGTATCGTAACTTTCATCACCAATTTGCGCATTGACCGTACTGACCATGCCGGCCTTGATCCCCGCAGCGCGCAGAATCGCATAGAGCAGGTTGGTGGTCGTGGTTTTGCCATCGGTACCAGTGATGCCAATGAGTGTCATCCGGCGCGCAGGGAAGCCTTGCAACGCCGCGTGCAGCCAGCCCAACGTCTCCCGCGCATCCGGAACGATGGCATACGGCACAGGCAATGGCGCAGGCAATGGACGCTCGCCCACCACAGCAAGCGCGCCCGCTGCTACCGCCTGAGGGATGTAATTGTGCCCATCCACTGTAAGCCCAGGGATTGCCACGAACACATAGCCAGGCCGCACCTGGCGTGAATCATCGCTCACGCCAGCAACATACACTCCGGCGGGTATATCTTCGACAAAAACCGGCAAACTGGTGAACAACTCCTGCAATAACATCCTCTCCCCCATCACAAAGGTATCCCGCAAGTGTTATACTCGATTTTAGCCAAATTTCAAGACGGCACGACGCGCAAAGCAGAGCTGATTAAACCGTGATTGATTTGGGTGTGTTTCATTTCAGTTATGGAACGAAAACTGGCGCGGGCAGAGATCGACCAAAGCGTGCTAGGGCCGGTCTCCGACCGCGCCCCTCCCAAGTAAGAAAAACGTGACACAAGCGAAGATCAAGCGGGGCATGATAGATAGCTATAAAAGTGACTTCAGCCGCTCTAGGGAAGCGCAAGCCACGGCGCATTCAGAAATTCCGCCGTCGCGCCAAGCAGGCAAACACCGACCCTAGTTTCAGCAAGCTCAAGCAGCATCGAGCGCATTTCCGGATAGGCCCTAAAGCCTGCTTCGCTAAAAGAATTTCAGACTTTTTGGCAAGAAAACCCGCACAAAATCCGCTAACCCAATGCTTAGCAACCTCCCCGGAAATAACACCAGCAAAAGTACCAGCAGAAACCGGTTTAGATTATCCGAAACTCTAAAGGGATTATTAACCCAGCCGCCAAACCACCCCAAATTTGAACGGTCAGGGAGCGGTTTGACAAAATAAGCCAGCAAAAGATAGGGAACCTCAAAAATTAACACTGTGAGTAACCAGCCCAACAAGTATGGAGTGCCGCGCCAACGCATGTACATAGACACAATTGGGAATAAAGTTATAACTCGACTTTTGCACCTTAACAAAGAATACTCCACCAGCCAAAAACCGGCTGCTCTTGACAAATCGTAACCTGTCAGGAGCAACACCCGAGTAGCCGCGCTCCCTAAAAGAAAAGCGCGGTGGC
>Ga0334882_1000700_pt1 | contig 48663 bp, 41 predicted proteins | sample GraSluR1_MG_5_FD_207226 | JGI IMG/M metagenome (GOLD analysis project Ga0334882, IMG submission 207226) | Sludge microbial communities from methane-producing bioreactor in Wageningen University, Netherlands - Granular Sludge_15_04-R1 | ecosystem: Engineered > Bioreactor > Anaerobic >... | reverse complement strand
CTTCTTCTGTATTGCGAGGAATCGCGGCAGGACGGTGTTCGTCGGGCCTTGGCGGACCTGAAGGAGTCCCCTTTCAGATTCGAACCGCAGGGGAGCAAGATAATCTACGTGAGCGATTAGGGTATATTCCTAAGGCGGCATTAAAGAAGAAGGACTGCGATGGGCCGGGATATCTTCGACAGAGTTACGCTTGTGATCCCCACATGTGATCGGCATTTTTATTTGCACAGGGTGTTGAGCTATTATTGCGTGCAAGGCTTTCCTATACGAGTTCTTGTGCTTGATTCCAGTGTTCAACCTGTGCAGGATGAGGGGCTGCTTGAACTGCTGAGCAACACGAGAGTCTGTTATCGGCGGCTTGACCATGATACTGATATCTGGTCGAAAATAGTGACGGCCGCGAGGCTTGTTGAGACGCCGTACTACGTGTTATGCGCGGATGACGATTTCATTACGGTTAAGGGTATTGTTCAATCGGCGTCTTTTCTGGATGAGCATTCCGACTATGAAGTGGCCCAGGGTTATCATGTGATGTTTCGTATAGATGAGGATCGTGATGGGGACGAGCGATTCTGCTGGTGTACTCACAAGTGGCCGGAAGAGTCAAATGATTCGGAGGATGCTGAAAGCAGGCTTCGGTTTCATTTTGTGAACTATCAACACACGTTCTACGGAGTTCACCGGACGGACCGTGTCGAAGAATTTCACAGGGACAATATTCGTCTGCAGATCGCTCCATATCTGAGTGAGATGCTTCCCTCGATGCTTACGGCTATACGGGGCAAGATCAAGGTGTTGGATGTTCTTTATCAGGTGCGTGAATTGATACCGAAGAAAGCGGCTCGTCCGGCGAACATTGGCCAATGGGTTCGAAACGGCACGTATCAGGAGAAATATGCGCCGTTTCGTGCTTGTCTTGCGATGAATTTGAGCAAATATGCGGGTGTGGATTTGCAGCGGGCCGGTGCAATCGTCGACGACTCAATGTTCAAATACTTCGCCATATACTATCGCAACCTGCCGTCGGCCATGTCGGTGTGGCGGCAGAGGTTTCGTGTGGCGCAGATCCCCTGGTTTGACTTCAGGGATGCAGTTGGGCTGTCCGATTCGGAATACTACGCTGATTTTGACGCAATCAGGCGACATGCACTTTCTTTTGTGCCTCGTTTGGTGCTTGAAGGGGCGTGTTAGCGCATTGGCACGAAGCCGGCGGCGCTGTTGTCGAAGTACACGTTTCTAAACATTTCGAGGTCTTTGCGCAGTTGGCGGCGGTAGAACTCTTCCAGGAGCGCGGCGTTGGCACGGTAGAGATGCTTGTCGAATTCTTCATCGGGGACCTGCGTAAGGTTGACAGTCCACTTTTCAGAGCTGAAGAACCTGGCGTAGAAGTCATCTTCATCCTTGATGAGTCCTTTGCGCACGCACTCAGACCAGTAATAACTGCCGGGATACGGCTGCATGGGTCTTATTGTTCTCTTGTGATGCCAGGAAGTTGTTGCGATTATTGCGTCGACGGTTTTCCGGAGGCTTTCGGCGGTCTCGCCGGGCAGGCCGAACATGGCGGGTACGGTGACCAGCATTCCCTCTTCTTTTGTGATGGCGGCGACTTCGCGGATTTGCTCGACTGTGATGCGTTTGTCCATTTCGTCGAGGATACTCTGATCGCCGGATTCGAGCCCGTATGATATTTCGACGCAACCGGCGGCTTTCATGGCGCGGAGTTGTTCGCGGTCGGCGATGTTGAATCTGCCGTTACAGAGCCAGTTGAAATGCAGTCCGCTGCGGCTGATGGCGTCGCAGAACTCAAGCGTTCTTTGCTTGTTGAGCATGAAGAGATCATCATGAAATGCGATGAAACGAACGTCATATCGCTTGATCAGTTGGCGTATTTCTTCGAGACAGGACTCGACTGAGCGTGCGCGATAGCCTTTTTCCATGCGATAGCAGAACTTGCAGGCGTATGGACATCCGCGTGAGGTCAGGATGCCGAGGCTCCTGACAAAGCCGTCAACGCCGGCGCGCCTTGTTGGAAACGTGTAGCGGTTCATGTCGAAGAGGTCCCATGCGGGAAAAGAGAGGCTGTCGAGGTCGGCGGGGGGAGCGGCTCTGGGGCTGGATCGAACCTGGCCGTCTTGTGTCCAGTACAGGCCGGGAACATTGTCAAATGATGTTTCGCCGCTTAATGCTTCGATGAGTGCGATGACGGATTCGTCGGCCTCGCCGGTCAGTACGCAGTGGGCGTCGAATTTGTGGAAAAAATAATCCGGTGATGCGGAGGGTGCGCTGCCGCCGAGTACGAGGGGAAGGTTCGGGGCGGCGTTTCTTACTACACTGCAAGTCCGTGCGGCTACATTGAAGTACGCGGCCTGGAAGCCCATGCCGACGAAATCGAAAGACGTGTCTGACTTCAGGAGTGCGTAGAGATCTTCGTTTGAACATCGGCTGTCGGCCTGGTCGAAGACGGTTACCTTGTGGCCGGCCTGCTGCAGGGCGGCGGCAAGGTAGCCCAGGCCGTAGGGGAAAACACCATAGGGTGGCGGGCATTCATGTGCTATTAGCAGGATGTTCATTGCGAGGTCCTCAAAAAACCTGGGGCGTCTTGCCCGGTCCGGCTCAGGAGCGGCGGTCTAATCTAATGCAACGGGGCCAATCGCACAAGTCTATGTGCAAAAGCTTTACACTTTGGCGTCTGTTTTGGGAATCTTGCAGGGGCCCGTCGGCATTTTTGGGGCATTGCCTCGCGGTGGCATGGATCTTGCATTGAGTGGTCGTTATCGGAAACCATTTTGAGAAGAAATGAGGAATAGTCTCTGAGACTGCCATGAGCTACGTCCCGCGGCTGCGCTATCTGTTTAACTTCGGGCGGTGGTACGACACGGACCGCGTACTGCCGCTGCTGCGTTATCTTAATGCCGCCGGAACAGCGCCGCCGGTGCTTGCTGGGGAACCGGATATATTGGGGCGCCTGCAAAGCGAAGGGCTGGCGTTCGAGGCGGTCAGAAAACTGCCTGAGAGATACGATGTCATGCTGTCGCCGGGCGTGGGGTACATACCGTTTGAACGATACTGGCTGCAAAGGAGCATGGAAGCGGGCAAGATCAATGTCCAGACTTTTTATCCGCCGGTGATCAACGGCAGTTCCAATCTCAACAACGAGCCGCGCCGCACGAAGTTCACGCACGGCGTCTGTGTGGGATGTCAGAAGACACTCGATGATCTGCGGGCGATGAACCGGGAGGTTGTGTACATACTAACCGGTATGCCGTCGTGGGACCGGTTTGCGACGGCTGAATTCCGTGGAGAAGTTGAACGTGTGCGGCAGCGGTACGGCGGCAGGCTGCTGGTGATCGCGGTGAGCGGTTTTATGATAGAAGAGGAGATGGCCTGGTACCAGCGGATGATCAGACATGCCGAGTCGCTGGGTTTCAGGGTGGTGCTGCAGGTACACATAGGCAGGGAGGAAGCTCTGTACGCTTCGCTGCGGCCATACGCCAATCCCGGCATTGACCGGTACTGTCTGTTTGCAGCGGCGTCCCATGTAATTATTTTCGTACAAAGTCTGATGGGCCCGGAATGTCTGTACTTAGGGAGGCGCGTCGGGGTCAAGCCGCTGGGGCACAATTATCACGGCTGGAACCGGTATGCGTGGGTGGATGATCCGCAGGACTGGGCCAAGTGGGCGTCGCCGCTGTACGGTGAGGAGTTTGTTTCGATTATGCCGCTAATTCACGATGAAGGATCTTTGTCGCGTTTCCTGCTCGCAAATGCACCTGCTTCGCCGGATCGTGTGGATCGGATGTTCGGTTTTCCGATGGTGCAGAACTTTACGGAACATACGTTCAGGTTGATGGACACGTACTTCGGACCGGACAACAGTGACAACGTGGCGGCGATGCTGAGGAAGAGGGACTATTGCAGGGATCTGGTGATTGATGTTTCGTTCTGGGACATTCGATACGATTGGAATCAATTCCGGGGCGTGAACGACCTGAGGGGGTTTGTTTCGGCAGGTCTGCACTTCATCGATCAAGGCAGGTACGCGGACGCACTGCGGTATCTGCAGCGGGCGGAGATGTACAGCAGTACGGAGGTTTTTGCGTTTGTTCAGTATTTGAAGTCAGTCTGCTTTCTGTCGCTTAACAGGCTCGACGAGGCTGAGAAGCATATCTACAGAAGCCTGTTTGTTCAGCCGGATTGCCGACAGTTTCAGGAGATGCAGCATAGGATAGCGGCCGCGGCAGAGTCTGAATCGCCGGGGCGGCGGCAGGTTAAATTTGAGGCTGTGAGATGACCGAATCAATCAGGAAACTCGAGCTTGCCATAACGGACTACTGCAATCTGCAGTGTGCTCTGTGTTCGCAAGGAACGCCATTTCACAAGAACAAGAGTGTTATGTCGCTTGAGGACCTGGAGCGAATGAGCTCGCTTGTAATACCTTTCGAGTTCGAAGTGATCAAGATATCGGGAGGGGAGCCGACGATGCATCCACATTTCGGTGAGATTTGCCGGATGCTGAGGAGATGGTTTCCAGCCAACCGGTACGAGATGTCCACCAACGGATTCAAGCTGGAATCCTATTTGCACTGTACAGATGTTTTTGACGCTATATTCCTCAGCCTGTACCCAGGCAAGAACGATGCCATTGTCCAGCGATGCAGGCGTATGGGCATACCGAATCTTCAAGGCGGCGTCAAGAAGGACTACGAGCGAATGGTGGACGTTTACGCCGAGAATAACATCGGCAAAGAGAATGTCTACGCCCATTGTGAGTTCAGGGGCTACCGGAAGGTTGTGCAGGACAGGATTTATCCGTGCTGTATCATCTTCGGACAGTCCATTCGTCAGGCGATCGATCTGGATGAGATAAGCGTGCGGTTTGACGAACACTGGCGTGATAACCTGCGGCATATCAATATCGAACCACACTGCAAGAGATGCTTCGTCGAGGTTGAAACAGGGTCGCCGAAACAGCAATCGGATTGCGTTTTGCGAGGTCTCGGACAGGCGGAGCCGGCGAGGCGTGCAGTATCATCGAGTGAGATTCGGGGCGGTGACTTCGCGGGCGGCCAACGACTTGCGGTGAGCCGCGGCGCCGGGTTGGTTGGTACAAGCAAATCACTTGCACAAGACCACTCGGCGAGTATTACAGGTACCGAGCCGGCAGCTCGGCGAGGAAGCGGCAGCAGTGATGAGCCTTATCTTAGCGTCGTGGTTACCTCGCGGAATGACGATCATGGTGGTAATACGCTGCATCGCACGCAGGTGTTTGCCAGCGGGTTCATCGAGCAGTGCAAGCGTTTCGGATTGGATGCCGAGCTCATATTTGTAGAATGGAATCCGCCGAGCGACAGGCCGCGATTGTATGAGGCGCTTCGATGGCCGGAGGATTTCGGGGCGGTGGCCGTTCGATTCATCGAGGTTCCGCCGGAAATCCACCACAGCATCGGCAACTCCGACAAGTTTCCGCTGTTTCAGATGATAGCCAAGAACGTCGGTATTCGCAGGGCATTGGGCAAGTTTGTGCTGGCGACCAACATTGATATTCTCTTCAGCAACGAACTAATGGAATTCCTGGCTCGTCGGCAACTGAAGGAGAACTGTTTTTACCGGATCGATCGTCATGACGTCGGCGTGGGCCGGATTCCGGAAAACGTGGACATAGATGCACAGCTTGATTTCTGCGGCAGACATCTGATCCGCATACATACGATGTACGGCACAAAGAACATAGCTGAGATTGGGGCGGATCACTTAAGCTATGGTCCGGTCGACAGAAAGCTGCACACGCACGCGTGCGGAGACTTCACGTTGATGTCGCGCAGGCACTGGCATGCACTCAGAGCTCATCCAGAACTGCCGCTGTGGTCGATCTATGTTGACGGAGTGTTCCTGCACATGGCGCAGGCCGGCGGATTGCACCAGGAGGTGCTTGACGAGCCGATGCGAATCTATCACATCGAGCACGAAATGGGTTATGAGGTCATCGCAGAAACCATGAAGGAGAGGCCCAGCCTTGATTACACAAGGGACTACAGGGCATGGTGCCAGCGGATGATTGACAGAGGCAGGCCGGTGACCACCAACGACGAGGGGTGGGGCTATGCATTGCAGGATTTCCAGGAACACATCCTGGGTGGACGGAGTGAGGGCAAGAGCGATTCGGCCCATGATACCGAGAGGACCATCGGCGGTTTTACCGCGGCAGGGTCAGGACGCCCTTTTACCATATTCAGCATTCCGAAGCCGTTCAGCGGACATATCGGTGTTATTCAAAGGAATGCGATCAAGAGCTGGACAATGCTGTGTCCGAGGCCGGAAATAATACTCTTCGGCAACGAAGAGGGGACGCGCGAGGCTGCCGAGGAACTTGGCATCAGCTATGTGCCGGAAGTTAAGCGAAATGAGTGCGGCACGCCGCTTGTCGACGATCTCTTCAGCCGTGCCGAACAAATCGCCGCCCATGATGTTTTGGCGTATGTCAACGCGGACATCATCATCACAAGCGATTTCGGTCCGGCTCTGGAGCGAGTGCGCGATCGTTTTGATCGTTTTCTGATGATCGGCAGGCGACATGATGTCGACATAGCCGAGCCCATCGACTTTAATGATCAGAAGTGGGAGGAACGGCTGCGGCTCCGCGTCGGTGAGAAGGGGACGCTTCATGGCGTAAGGGGCATAGACTATTTCGCTTTCACTAAAGGTCTCTGGCCGGACATTCCGCCTTTTTCACTGGGTCGGACTGCATGGGATAACTGGCTGGTGTACGAGGCATTCCTGAATCACGATGTTGTGGACTCGACGGAATGCGTCTGCGTCGCACACCAGAATCATGCTTACAATCATGTGTCGGGCGGCAGGAGCGGCGTATGGAAGGGTGATGAAGCTCGACAGAACCAGCGGCTTGCGGGCGAAACGGTGCTGGCAGGCATGGGGTCGACGGATGATGCGACGTGGCGGCTGACGGGTGATGGCGTTGTAAGAAAACATCCGGAGGATTATCCTCGGCGGATTGACGAGTACTGCAGGAGACTGATCCGGCGGGGGTGGCGCGACAAGACGGCGATTCACAAGGATGCATTCGAATCGGTGGATTACCTGAATATTGTTGAGTCGCCGACGGCGTCGGTTATTATTATAGGCTGGCGTCTTCAGCGGGATGCAATCACCAATCTGCGGACTCTCAATGCTCAGCGCTGCGCGAACTTCGAGGTAATATTCGTCGACAACGGCGCTTCTCCTGGCGAGTTTCTAAACCTGCGGCCTTATATCGATACATATGTACGGCTGAGCCGGAACACAGGGGCGTATCTGGCAAGAAACGCAGGCGCCGCATTTGCAAATGGGCGGGTGCTGATATTCGTGGACGACGACGGGATCGTCGAAGAGGGGTTTGTCGCAAGCTATCTTCGCTTGTTTGAGGCATACGATATCATTGCGGCCCGTGGAGCTATTCGGCCAAAGGGCCGCACTGCGGTGCAGGGAGAACACGATGAGTATGGCGACAAGGCGTTTCCATACTTTTCATGCAAGGAGGGCAATTGTGCATACGATGCGCAGGCCTTTTTCGCCGTCGGCGGGTGGGACGATGCGATAATACGCGGTGGGGGCGGACTTGATCTTTGCTGTCGACTGCTGAAGATTGAACCGGACATGAGAAAGCAGATCTACTCGCCGCGACCAGTTCTTTATCACGACAGCGTCCAGGAAGGGGCGGAGTTTGCAGAGAAGAAGCGGCTCCTTCAAGCTTCCATCGACCGGCTTCGACGCAAGCACTTCGATTATGACGTTTTTCAGGAATGTTACCGCCGTTATCGGCACCGTGATGACCTGCTGATCACAAGAGGCTGTGGCGGCGCAAACGGAGAACATCTATATCAGAATCAGCAGCTTTACAAACACGTCGTGTCGGTGAGAGACGCGGCCATGCGGCACCGTGAGGCGCTTACGGCCGACACATTTTCAGTTCCTTCGAGAGGCACGTCTGCAGAGCCTACCAAATTGAGCATCATCGTTACGGTGTACCAGAAAGAACATCAGATCGGGCGAATCATCGAGGGGATCATCGACAATACGACTTCGCCTTTTGAGCTGGTGATGGTCTATGACGGATGCACGGACCGCAGCGAGGATATCGTGAACAATGTTCTGGCCGGCAAGCGAGGCTGCATGCGCAAACTTACGGTGGTGCATACGCCTGATGTTAATGAGACGCGGGCCAACAACGCCGGCATGAAGGCCGCTGACGGCGACTTTTTCATACTTGTGCAGGACGATATGCTCGTGTTGGAGAAAGGGTGGCAGAAGAGACTGCTGGAGCCGATGCTGCGATGGGGTGACGTATTCGCGGTGAGCGCAAGAAACGCGCACAACTATCGACTGGGCTTGCCGCCGGATACATCGGTGCAGGCCTCATGCACGGAGGAGGCGGTCCGGGACATCTTCAAGATTCGCTTTGCAGTCAATCGCGGGCCATTGGCGCTGCATGCCCATGCCATGCTCAGGCTCAACTACCTCGACGAGGCCTATGCGCCGCTTTATTTTGATGATATTGACCTCTGTGTGCGGGCGTATCGTGATCTGCAAAAGGTGTGCGGAGTTTACGGGATCAGATGGAAGAATCTGCAGACTACCGTTGGTTCAAACAAGAATCAGCCATTGTCAACGGGCGGGATATGGAGAGACAGTTGCAGAAAGAACCTGCAAATATTCTGGCAAAGGTACCATAAGTATCTGCAAGGGCAGGATCACGACGAGGACCGGCCGTTAGTCATGGAGCCTGAGCGACAGACGGCGATGAATGGGTTCGGGCATGGATCCGCGATTCAGCATAACCAGCGAGGCGCAGAGCTTTTCAACAAAGGTGATATACGAGGCGCACTGGAGGCCTTTGAGCAGGCGGTTACCACGGAGCCGAATAGTGTTGCGGTCCGCAATAACCTTGCAAAGGTGCGTTGGAAAACGGGCAACCGGCTTGGAGCACTTGAAAGTCTCAAAGGCGCCCTCGGGGTCGATCCTGACGACCGCCAAACGGTATACAACATCGTGCGGTGCTACAGGAGTCTGAACCTGGTTAATGAAGCCGCGGAACTGATACGGATGTATCTGAGTAAGTGGGGGGGCGATACGAGGCTTGAGGAGGAACTATCTTCGCTGCACGGCGGCGGGGGTTTGTCCGGCGGCAAGGCTGTGGGGCAGGCGGCTTCACTTGTCGAGCCGGTGCGCGTGGGGTCGAAGCTCAATATGCAGGTACTGGGCACGGATTACGGCGGTTGGGCTGTCGATTTGAGTTTGATTCCACGCGGCAGCACGGTCATTGCGGCGGGGGTGGGCGAGGATATCTCGTTTGATTTGCGTCTGATCGAGCTGAGGGGCTGCACCGTCGTTGGAGTCGATCCGACGGAGAAGGCCAGAGATTATGTGCGACGGCTGGGGCCGTGTGGTTATCATTTTTTGCAGAAGGCGCTTCACAGCCAGGGCGGGCGCAGGATACGCATCTATCGCAATAGTAATCCCGAGCATGTTTCGGAGTCGATTCTTCCGACGCATCGGAGCGTGGCAGCCAGAGATTATTATGAGGCCGAGACTGTAAGCCTTATGGAGTTGATGGAGGCTTACCCGAACGTTTCTCTTGTGAAGATGGATATCGAGGGCGCCGAGTATGAGGTGTTGAATTCCCTTGAGAATCTGACGGCGGCACAGTTGTGTGTTGAGTTTCATCATCACTGCACGCATTATTCCCTGGCTGACACAATGGAGTGTGTAAGAAGGCTTGAGCGAATGGGATACGTGTGCGCACATTCGCGCAGCAGAGCCCAGGCTTATCAGGAGGTTACGTTTGTGCGTGCACAACTCATCGGCGAAGGGGCGGTAACGGATCATTCAGGTGCGCGGACAGAGATTGCATGTGTGGGACAAGGATGAAGCCATGAACGATACGCCGGTCGCAGTGGTTTGCTATAATCGTCCGCGGCATACCGCCAGGGTGCTGGAGTCGCTGCTGGAACATAACATTCAAAACCTCTACATCTTCGTTGACGGGCCCAAGGTGCAGGAAGATGTTGAGAAGATCAATACCATCAAGCGGCTTGTCGGCACCATAAGGTGGACAACGCCGAGGGTGATCTGTCAGGATGTCAATCGCGGCCTGGCGAGATCGGTCGTTGGGGCGGTCAATTATGTCATGCAGTCTCATGACCAACTGATTCTTCTGGAAGATGACTGTGTGCCGGGCGAGTTCTTTTTTGAATTCATGGATACGTGTCTCGACAAGTACCGCGACAATGAACGGATCTTCGGCATCAACGGCTACACTGTGCCGATTCCTGAAGACCTGCTCAGCGCGCATCCATATGATCTGTACTTTTATCCGCGGATCGGCAGTTGGGGGTGGGCGACGTGGAAGAGGGCGTGGAGACACTTTGATCCGGACTTGTCGAAGCTTTACAAGGAGGCGCTGGCGCGAGGTGTCGATCTGACGCAGGGAGGTGCGGATATACCCTCTCAGGTGCAGCGGGTGCTGGGCGGGCACGATGCATGGACGCTCAACTGGGTGCTGGCGACATACCTGAACGGCGGATGCTATGTGTATCCGACACGATCACACGTGCAGAACATCGGGTTTGACGGCTCGGGCACAAACTTTGGTACGTCGCGTTGCAGATTTGAGAACAGTACAAGCAGTTGCAGACCGATGCGATATCCGGCCGATGTCGTGATAAACCATGATTTGATTAACCACTACAACAGTTACTTCAGACCCAGGTCGAAGGCTGCATCCGGCCTTGCAAGCGGGCCGCGGCGGCAGTCGAGTGAGTCAGCGCTGTCAATCGTGCATATTAATACGCACGACGTGGCGGGAGGGGCCGCGAAGGTGGGTGAGCGACTGGCCGAGGCGCAGCGCGCCAAGGGACACGGGGCGGTGATGTTGGTCGGGACAAAGAACTGTGACTCGCCGCATTCGTTTGCGTTCGATGTTGAGCACGACTCGAGCCTTGTTGGGCACTGCCGCTCGAAGGGTCAGCTTTATTATGAGTCGCAGGGCAGTCACAGGCTTGTGAACAACCAGCATGTCAAGAACGCCAGCATTTTACATCTTCATAACCTTCACGGCTACTACTTCAATCCGTTCTCTCTGTCGGCACTGTCGCAATTAAAGCCGGTTGTGTGGACGCTTCACGACATGCAGGCCTTCACAGGGCATTGCGCGTATTCTTTGGGCTGCGATGGCTGGCGAACGGGGTGTTTGAAATGCGATCATCTGGAAATACCACCGGAGATACCGATTGACACCGCGGGGCGGCTGCTGGCGGACAAGAAGCTTATCTATGATCATTGCCATCTTCAACTCGTTACGCCGTCTAAGTGGCTTAAGGATATGGTCGAGAAAAGCGTGCTCAAGGATCATCCGGTTGAACTGATTTACAATGGTGTTGACACTTCCACGTTCTGTCCGTCAGACAAGGCAAATGCTCGTGCTGAATTTGGAATCGCCGCCGATGCCCTCGTTATCGGCGCGGTAGCCAACGGGAGCACCCTTGGCAATCCATTCAAGGGCGGATATTACACACAGGAGGCACTGCGGGTGTTATCGCGGCGGCTTTCGAATCATGTATTTGTCAATATCGGCGGAAGGCAAACGGGAAGACAGGGGGACATCATAAACATTGCGCGAATCAGCGATGAGCGGCGACTTGCACAGGCCTATTCGATGCTGGACATCTTTCTGTATACTCCGCTTGCCGACAATTGCCCGCTTGTCATTCTCGAGGCGCTGGCCTGCGGCGTTCCAATTGTGACATTTGATACGGGGGGCGTTGGAGAACTTGTTCGCAACGGTATCGATGGATTCGTGATCGAACACGGCAACGCAGCAAAGGCGGTCGAGGCGGTTGGCAGGCTGGCGACGGACAGCAGCCTTCGCAGCAGTTTCAGTCGGAATGCACATCAGGCGGCTGTGAACAAGTACGATCACGCAATTGCAGTTGATAAATACGAGCGGCTCTACCGCCACGTTTTGCAGCCAGGCAGGACGCGCACACCGAAAATATTCGCGGCGGCAGATATACCCGATGTCATCAGGACACCTGCATTTGAGGCATTGGAACGTCACAAATCCGGCATGGCACACTCAAAGGCCGGGTCGCGGGCATCGTGCACCATACCACCCGCTCCGGAGTATGATGTCAGCATCGTGGTCGGCACAAAGAATCGCGCACAAATGCTTGATCGCATGTTGGGCAGTCTTAAGGCGGCGACGGCCGGTATCCGTTACGAGGTTATCGTCATCGAGGGCGGCTCTACGGATAACACGCTGCAAGTGCTGCAGCAACACCGCATCGGTAAGATCTACAGCGAGAAACAATGCCTCGGCGACGGCAGGCACGGATGGCCGAAGGTCTATAACGCCGGATTTACATGGGCGCGCGGGAAATGGGCCATGTACGGCAGCGACGACATCATCTATGGTGAGGGCTGTTTGCAGAGAGCCTTCAATATACTCAACCGGCACGGCGACGAAGTCGCAGCGGGGCTGTTCTTCTATAAGAACCTCTACACGCGCCCGGACTGGGACCGGTTTGGCATCGATTTCATGAGCGGAGACAAACTACTCGTGAATTTCGGAATGTTCAGGCTCGACTCTTTCAGGCAGGTCGGCGGACTTTCCGATGAGTACAACTTCTACTGTGCCGATACGGATCTCTGCTATCGGTTCTATCATCACGGGCTACGGACAATTGTACTGCCTGAATGCTTTGTCGTTCATGACAATGCGCTGGACCGCAACAAACGTGAGCATGCCGATGAGAGCCGACGAGACATCGAGCTTTACAGGGAGCGATGGAAGCATTTTGTTTCGATGGAACAGCCTGCGCCGCGGCGCCTGCTCTGGCACGAAGACTATATTGATGCTCTTTCGATGCCTTCCATGCTGGCGAAAGTGCCGGCGGGCGTCGAACATTACTGGCACGGACTGGCGTGTCTGCAATATGGAATGTGGGGGCGTGCCCAGGCTGCTTTTACGCGTGCGGTCGAGGGCGGGCTTGATCATGAACTTGTCAGGCGGCTCCTCGACCAGGCATCAACAAAATATCGAGAGCCGGGGAGCATCAGGAAGTCTTTGTGCACCGGTCGGGGGCTAATGGCCGAAGAAGCAGGATGCAAAACGTGAAGAGTAAACTTGTGGGCCTTGTTTTCAGCAAAGACCGGGCGATGCAGCTCTGTGCGGCGCTTGAATCTTTTTCTATGCGATGTCGCGACCACGACGAGGTGGCACTGCATGTGCTCTATATGGCATCGAGCGACATCCAGATGCGGCAATACGATGCCCTCAAGGCCAGATTCCCGGACGTTGTGTTTGTCGAAGAAGTTGATTTCAGGCGCCAGACGATAGAGCTGATCAGGGGTGGTGAATACATTCTCTTCATGGTGGACGACAACATATTCATAAAGGATTTCCGCCTGTCGCAGATAATAGATAGCCTTTTGCGTCATCCTGATGCAGCGGGTTTTTCCCTGCGTCTTGGGCGCAACACCGTTTACAATTACAGCCGCAACATTCGTATGACGCCGCCGGACTTCGTGGAATACGACGGTGGCGTACTGGAGTACGACTGGACCGGTCATCAATATGATTTCGGTTACCCGCTGGAGGTCTCCAGTTCCGTCTATCGCACGGCTGACATATTGGGGCTGATTCGACGGCTCGATTTTGCCAACCCGAATACGCTGGAAGGCCTGATGGCGGCCAATGCCCGCCTTTATGCGGTACAGCGGCCCAGGCTGCTTTGTTTCGATCTTTCAGCAGCATTCTGCAATCCTGTTAATATGGTGCAGACAGTCTGCACGAACAGGATCGGCGGTGATGCGGCGTATTCGGCCGAGAGCCTTGCCGCTCTCTACGAAGCCGGGTGGAGAATCGACGTTGCGAAGTTCGACGGTTTTGTCCCCATTGGCTGCCACCAGGATGCCGAGCTGTGGTTCCGGAAGGAATCGACTGACGGTAAGCCCTCCGGACCGCTGGTTACAGTTGAGATAATCACCTACAACCAGGAGAAGTACGTCGGCCGCGCGATCGATTCGGTGCTTGCTCAGACGTATGAGAATTTCGAACTCCTTATCGTCGACGATGGCAGCACCGACAGAACTCCACAAATCATCAGGTCATACAAGGATTCACGTATTCGATGCATCTTTAAGGAGCACAAGAACCGCTGGGCGGGGACAAACCGCGCTATTGCCGAAGCGAGAGGCGAATACATACTGGCCGTGGATTCGGATGACTATATTGCTGCCGACTACATTGAAAAAATGGTTTCCTGCGCGACGGAGCATCCTGAAGCGGATTACTTCTATCCGTCCGAACTCTTTCTGGTTGACGATCAGGACAAGCCCACCGGTGCACGGTGGCAGTATCATGATTTTTCGGACAACCGACACCTGCCGCACCATCTTTTCGATCAGGGCTATTCGCCGATTCCTTATCCGGGGAGCCTGCGCCGCATGTCGATCTTTGAGAAGACCGGCGGCTATGAAGAGCTGCCGAATGTGGCCGATTTCGTGTTTCTGTGCCGCAACGCCCTCAAGATAAGATTCTGGAGAGTCGCCGACCATGCTACCTATTACTATCGAATGCTGACGCACAGCCTTTCGAGGAATTTTGAGCAGCGCGATCGCGCCATAGCCCGGACACTTTATGAAATGGTTTCACAGTATCCGCCGGAGGTCCTGCTGCCGCAAGTCAGCGGCCTGAAGGATCCGGCGGCTAAACGACGCAAGTATTACAGCTATTTGGCCGAAACATTCGAGAAGCACGCCGCCGGCTATCATATGGTGCGGCACGGACAATATTTCAAGAGACATGCAGACGTTTTCAGGGCCGTTTTGCGAGGAATGCGGCCCGAAGACGCAGAACTGCCGGAGAGAGCAGGACAAAGGTGTATATATGGCTGAGCTGAGGCTGTCGGGAATCTCGACGGGGATCGACACCGCGAAGATCATCGAGCAACTTATGGAAGTCAACCGTCGTCGGCTCCGCATGATGGAGGCGGACGTTAACCGGTTCGAGCAAAGACGAGGTGCGGTCAACGAGCTGCAGGGCAAACTGAACTCCCTGCGTTCCGCAGCCGGCGAGCTTTCGGACAGCAGTCAGCTCCGTTCATACAAGGCCGCGACCAGCGATTCGGATATCCTTACCGCCGAGGCGAGCTCCAATGCACTCGAGGGCAATCACTCCATCCAGATCAAACAACTTGCCACCAGCGACCGCTGGGTGCATGACGGGTTTGCCTATGCCTCTTCATACGTCGGAGCGGGCAATTTCATCTTCAGCTACAACAACAAGGAACTCGTCGTGCAGACCACCGCCGAGACAACGCTGCAAGACCTCGTTGGCCTTATTAACAACGACCAGGACAATTGTGGCGTGACGGCCAGCATCCTGAAATACGACAACGGCAGCGGAGGGGTATATCATCTTGTTCTCGGCGGAAAGGACAGCGGTTCCGATTACCAGATAACCATCAGTGACAGCAACACCGAACAACATGCCGCCGACACCGCGATGAAGGACGGTAACGACCAGAACGCCGTTCTTACAACCAGACTGACTCAACTCAGCACATTCAGCGGAGAAATGGAAAGCGGTATTACCGCCGACCGCATACATATTGTAGGGACCGACCACGACAACAACAGCGTCGACCTCTATTTTGGCGTCACGCGATATACGACGCTTGAGGATGTAATAGGTCAGATCAACACCGCCTATGACGGAAGCGCCGTTGCGACCCTGTCGGAAGGCGTCATCAAGCTGACCGATACGACCTCCGGCGAAAGCCATATGACGCTGTCTTTGACATTCGTCGCGGGGACGGGCTCCAGCGCCGAACTTGCATTGCCGGATATCGTCCAGAGCGTCGAGGGCGGCTCCACAATGGCGAATATCGCATCTCTCGACAGATCCACGTTCATGGAGACACAGTCGGCACAAGACAGCAAAGTACGTGTCGACGGCTATCCCTCTTACCAGACCACCGCTGAGGTTCAGCTTCTCACCAGCAGCAGTGACGCGACGTCGGGCACCTATACGCTGGCCTTCGGCGGCGAGACCACTGCGGCTATCAACTACAACGATGACATCGCGACAGTGGAGGCGGCATTGAACGGTCTTGCTTCCATTCAGGCCATAGGCGGCGTAACAGTAGGCGGAACTCCGCCTTCCGACAGCAACTCTTCAATGACGTTTACCTTTCTGGAGACGGCCGGGAATGTGCCGCGCATCATAATGGACAGTTCGCTCAGTCCCGGAACGCATGTAACCTCCACTCAGACTCAGGGTCAGGATGGATGGATAGCCCGAAGCACCAACACTATCGACGACGTTCTAACCGGCGTTACTCTCAAGCTTCACAGAACGACTTCAGACGGCGCAGGAGGTTTCAATAATGTTGAGGTCAATCTGACCCGTGACACCGAGGCGCTCAAATCGAAAGTCGAAGAGATGATCACCGCTTACAATACGGCCGTGATGTTCATCCAGGAAAAAACAAAGTATGACGCTGAGACCGGCAAATCAGGTATTCTTGCAAACGATTACTCGATAAGCACCATCTGGAGTCAGATCAGAATGCCCTGGTCGCAGGCCGCAAGCGGATTCGGCAGCGCCGACAGCTTTGCCAAACCCTCCGACATCGGCATCACGCTCGGCGCGGACGGCATGTTAAAGCTGGACGCCAATACCTTCAACGAAGCTGTTGTCGAGAACTATATGGGCGTGCTTTCTCTCATTGGCGCCGTCAAGGCGGGCAGCAGTGACAGCACGACCATCAAATTCAGCGGTGCAAGCAAATTCACCACAGCCGGACGCTTTGAGGTCCAGGTCTTCGGCGACGGCAGTCAGATCACGTCAGCCCGCATACGCGAAGTGGGCGGGGAGTGGAGAGACGCTACATGGGACGGCAACGTTGTCTATGGCGACTCGTCCTTTGACAGCAACGGCAACCCTGTCCATCCGGAAAACGGTCTTCAGTTCACTGTAGACTTGTCTAAAACGGCAAGCAGCCCCACGGCGGTTATTACCGTCAAGCACGGTTTCGCCGGAGGCCTCAAGGAGACACTGGACAACCTGCTGCACCGTACGCGAGGACGTGTTCCCATCAGCATCAACAGCATCGACACGCAGATCAAGAATGTCAACAGCAGGATAAGCCAGGAACAGATGCGCCTCGAAGGCGTCGAGAAACGGCTGATCGATCAGTTCTCGCGTCTGGAAAAGACCCTTTCAATGATACAGCAGCAGATGGGCGCCCTGAACATGTTAGGTTAAACCGTTGGCGGCAGTCGGTATGGACGGCCTCTGCTCTACTGCGCAGCATCCGGCTTTTCTCAGGAGTTGCTCCAGACCGCTGTACTCTTGCGGAGCATCTGCGAATATGAGTGCGCCTGCCGCTGCGGCTATGATGGCTTTGGCATGGACCTGGTGCGGGAGGTTAGGCGCGTAGACGATAACGTGGTCGAAGTCTTGGATTCGCCGTATGGCTTCATCGACAGTCGACTCGCCGGCGGAGGCGGTTGCATTCAGCCCCCATACAAAGAGGTTTTCGACGCATGTGGCAACGGGCTCCATAGGCACGCTTCTGTTATCCGCCTCGAATACCGCCGCCACCGCCTGGCGTCCCGATTCGGCGTCGATCACCAATGTCCGCAGCCCGCGTTGAGCCAGACGTATTCCGACGTTTACAGCCACGGTTACCGGCAGCGATTCGGCCGACAGCGCGGCAAACAATACGGGCATTCCATCTGTTCCGACATTAGCAACATGTGAAGCCAGTGCGTCGTAGTACGAGTCTGCACCATTAAGGCCGAGTTCATTTTTGATTCCATATGCGTCGCGGGGCAGGAATTCCGAAATATTTTCTTGTAGACAGCACGATGGGTTTGCATCGGACGCTATCTCAGTAAAATCAGGATTCAGCAGTTCCACCTGTTCGGGCCTGCCGGTCTCCTGGGAAACGATCTCAATCACCTCGCCCCGGTGCTTTCTACCCTCTTGCGCGGGCGGCTTGAGATACCTGCATGTACGCTTTGTCAGACCCGCGGCCGCAGCCGTAATCGCCAGTGGAGGAAGCAGCATCAGTACTCCGCCGCCGACTGCTGCGGCGCTGCACTGTCGCAAAGACGATGTACTCATTGTCTCATGCATCGTGAGAACCAGGAGCTGTCCAACGATGATCGTCAAGATCGCCCCTGCACCTATAACAGCGTCGCAGCGCATCAATCTTGCCGCGCCTCCGATGTTCAGATAAAACCCGGTCTGCCCGAGTGAGCGATCTTTCAACTCTCGGGCTCGATAAGGACTAATCAGTCCCGCCTGCTCGTCAACGATAAGCTCGCTTTCATTGTCTGGGATAGTCTCAATAAGGCACTTCAGCGCCGCTGCGGTCATTTGTCCGGCCGATCGGAACACGAGCATTGAAACGGCGGCGGTCGCCAGGAGAAGCAGCGGCAGCAGAATGACCGAGCCCACTGCGGCGGCCGATTCACCCGCGGCCTCTATCAGCGTGCCGCCGATCCTGCCGCGGAAGACCAGAGCGGTTGTTGCCGCGCTCAATCCCATGCGCAGGAGGGCTCCGAATACCATCAGCGGCGGAAAGGCCGAAAGTTCAAGCGGCTCCTTGCCCATAAGACTGATCAGCACCAGGGCGGTTGACAAGCAAAGACTGCACCCCCAGGCTATATCCACGAACCAGGCCGGAACGGGCAACAGTGCACCGCAGAAAACAGACACGACCGCCGCGGCGGCGATAAAATCGCCGCGAGCGATCAGTACCCCACGGGGTTTCTTCTGGAAGCCATGCTGTTCGTCGGACATAGTTCTCATGCACAGATTGCCGGCATTATGCGCCATTTCTTTGTCCCTGTAAGCCTTATCTGCGCTGCCGCAGCCGGTAAACCAGCGCCAGGATTTCCGCGACGGCGACGAACAGTGAATCCGGAATGACCTTGCCGACGTCGACGGAGTCGTACAACGATCGTGCGATCGGCGGACGGCGGATGATGGGCACGCCGTAAGCACGGGCTACCTCCTTTATCTTCTCGCACATGTGATCGCCGCCTTTGGCTACGACCACCGGCGCGGGCATTGTGTCGGGATCGTACCGCAGCGCCACCGCTACGTGTGTGGGGTTCACGATTACCACATTGGCCTTGGGAACTTCCTGGAGCATTCGGCGAGTCGCCAGCTCGAACTGCTTCTGGCGGATGCGCCTCTGGACTTCCGGCGGACTCTCCGTGTCTCGTCGCTCTTCCTTGACTTCCTGCTTTGTCATCATGAGGCCTTTGATGAACTTATGCTTCTGGTATAACAGGTCTATGAAACCGATCACCAGTAACCCAAGGCACAGCCGGATAACGACACCCAGGAGCAATTTGGAGATGACCGTCAGGAGCTGGGAAGTCCAGGCCCATTGAAAAGTTGCCAGATAGCTCAGCTTGCCGCGCAGGTAGAAGTAAACGATCGCACTGATGAAGATCAACTTAACGACCGACAGCAGCAGCTTTACCACGGCCGAGGGCGAAATTAACTGCTTGAGACCGTTAACCGGATTAATAACATTGAACTTCCAGGCCAGTGCTTTGGGCGCCCACCGGAGCCCGCTGGTCAGGATGTTCGTCCCCGTGGTGAATATCACGAGTGTCAGCAGAAAAGGTATCGTAATCATCGCTGCGCCGGCCATTTTGGCGTTCATATAACTGGCAAACGTCTGGCTCGTCGCCATCCGTGAGAAGTCGCAGGCCAGTCCGTCTCTGATTTCGGAGGCAGCCCATTGGACGATGCGCGGTCCCATCAGCGCCGTTGCGGCCAGTAGCGCAACAAGCGACACGGCCGAAACCAATTCCTGGCTGTATGCCGATTGACCCTGCTCATACGCCTTGGACATGCGGCGGGCGGTTGGTTGTTCTGTCTTTTCGGCTGCACTCTCAGCCATTTATTATCCTGTACACAGTGTCAGAGCGGTATAAGTTTGTTTAACCACTCCGTGAATTCCGTTACGAAGCTGCCGATAAACGGCAGAAAAATGGCCACCATCACCAGACCCATTCCAATCTTCAATGGCAGACTCAGAAAAAGGATATTCGTCTCCGGCGCAACCCTCGCCAGGAAGGCAAGCACCACCATCAGCAGCAGAAAGGCCGCAAGTATCGGCGCCGATATCCGCAGACCCAGTATGAGCATTGTGCTGCCTGCCGTTGCGACGCTTGCCGTCAGTTTGTCGATGGACGGAATTGAGCCTATTGGAAAAGTCTCGTAACTGCGCGACAATGCCATCAAGAAGACATGATGTCCGTTGGCCGCCAGGAACAGCAGAATGAAGACCATTTCCATGAGCACGCCAAGAGGTTCGCCGCTTTCGTCCGTCATGGGGTCCAGGATGTTTGCCATTGACAGGCCCATTTCCCTCTCACAGATCCTCGCGGCGATCTTCACGGCGCCGAAAAGGCAGGCAGCCACCAGACCAAGGGCAAGCCCGTAAACCGCCTCGGCGGCAATCAGCAAAAAGGCCTCCAGCGCCGAATACGACTTCTGCATGGCGGGGTTGACGAATATGCTTGCGAAGAATACAGATACGAAGACTGTCAGCGTCAGCTTGACCGTCATCGGGATCGACTGCCAACTGAAAACCGGCGCCGTGAAGAAGAACGCTCCAACACGCGTCAAGACCAGCACGAAGCACAACAGATTGGGCTGCAGCAGATCCATGTCACTGACCGTAAGATTGAATCTGGTTGAATATCTCCACGGTGAACTTGACAATCACCTGCATCATCCAGTTGCCGAAAATCAGCGCCGTAATGCCTATCGCCAGCAGTTTCGGCACCAGTGTCAGCGTCATGTCCTTGAGCGAGGTGACCGCCTGGAACAGCGAGATCGCAAGACCCGAAATAACGCTGACCAGCAGGATGGGCGACGCCACCAGAAGCGCCGTCTCCAGCGTGTGCCGTCCAAGATAAAGAACGTAACTTGCATCCATATTAATCCTCTTGCGTCTCTATCGAAAACTCAAACTCAAACTCTGCGCCAGAATTCCCCATCCGTCAATCAGTATGAACAGGATGATCTTAAATGGCAGCGAAATCATCACGGGCGGCAGCATCATCATGCCCGCTGTCAGGAGCACGCTGGCGATCACAAGATCGAGCAGCAAAAACGGTATGAACATGAGGCAGCCGATTTCAAAGGCGGTGCGGAACTCACTGATGATAAAAGACGGAATTACTATATGCAGCGGCAGGTCGACAACTGATTTGGGCTGCTCGAGTTTGGCTATCTTGATGAACCGCGCCAGGTCGGCTTGACGCGTCTGGCGAAGCATGAATTCCTTTATGATGTTCGAAGCCGCCAGGCTTGCCTCAGTTGAATCGATGTCCCCCGCGATATAAGGCTGAATGGCCCGTTCGTTCATCTTATAAAAAGTCGGCGCCATCGTATACAGCGTCAGAAACACTGCCAACCCCATCATGGCGATATTAGGCGGAATCGTCTGTGTACTCAGGGCTCTCCGCACGAACCCCAGGACGATCGTGATACGCGTAAACGATGTAGTCATGGCCAATACGCTTGGCAGAATCGCCAACAGCGTAAAGATTGCGACCAGCTTAACCGGCGTGCTCCACTCAGCCGGTGTATCGGGCGAATCGCCCGCGCTGGCCTTATCGATCACCTCGATGATTTGCGGCAGCGTGGGCATGCCGGCACCCTGCGAGGATTGCTGCATGGCATTCTCAGTCTGTGCTGAGCACGCGGCCGCCAGCATCAATGTCGCCCAAATAACAAGACCAAGGCATCTCGACGGCTTCATCATCCAACCTGTTCTTGTCTCTGTGGTTCTTCGTGGTAATCGGCCGAGGTTACATCGGCCAGAAAATTCACTGATTGGCTCGTACTGCCTACCAGAAGCCGCCGTCCCGACGCCACCTCAACCAGGTGCAGCATCTTGTTGGGTCCCAAGGGCACCGTTTCGATGACCGCGATGTTGCGGCCGCGCGCCGTGGTCAAACGGGGCACAAGTTTGCGCGACAGATACCATGCCCCTGACCCCAGCAGAACCACCAGCAAAACCGCATAAGCGAACTGTTTCATTAAATCGTAGCGGTTGCCTGTGTCACTGCCTATAAGGTCCAGCCCCTCCAGTGCCGTCAGCGATGGTGCGCCCTGACTGTTGGGTTCCGTGCCTGCGTATGCCTTCGTCCTGTCAACCCGGTCCGACAGCAAAGCATTCAACAGAAGGCACACCATCAGAAGCACACACGCCGCAATAATCTTCTTTTTGCCCATAGCTTTCATGTCGCCGCAATTACCGATTCACATCCCTTTGGCAAAGTGCAAATCCCATGCCGCACAACCTCTAAAGTCGCTTCATGGCGCATCAGCAGCGACACGACGCCTGTGATCGCATCTGCAGCGGATTGCAGGCTTGTTAAGAAGAGCCATAAGTCTTACGCAGGCAGGAGTTTACAGGGCATAGCCGGCCTCTGTGGTTTAGCTTGCCAAGTTGTATGCAAATTCAAAAAAAGTGTGTTTGCGACAGTTGCGGCCGCCTCGAGTGCAATTTTAATGCGCATGCAGCAACCATTGCGAAAGATAAGGCTGGTCAATTGCCTGTACGTTCTTCGTCTGTCAGCACCGCAATGGCGATCTGCATCTTGGTGCTGAACATCCCGCTCTGGCCGGTCCAGACACCGCCCGAACCGGCACCCCAGTTGTAAACCGTCCAGGGAGCATTGTCACCCAGCGCTCGTTTGATATGGTCCGCCACCGCCTGGGATCGACGAGCTGAAACGAGCCACTGCTGTTTTTCACCCGGTTCGTTTCCGGCCAGGCCCACTACATACAGGATAGGCTTCTCTTGAACAAAACTCTCCCGCAACTGTCCGACGTAACTGTCCAGATAGGACATGCCTTTGGAATTCAAAGTCCAGTCGCCGTCCGAAAACGATATATCCGTTATGTGAAAGGTCTTCTCCGTACAGGTGATCTGTGAGGGCATTATCTTCATCATTTGCTCGATCTCCTCCAGCAGACGGCGGTAAATCTCCGTCGCCAGGTCAATCGACCGGTCTTCGGGTTCGTCTTCGCCCTTGTCTATCTTGTATTTGATCCTGGGATGGCTGAACTGAGCATTCACATCCTTGTTGAAGAGAAGCCCGGACAGACCGAAATCAGCGATGGCGCGCTTGAACGAATCTCGTCCCTTCTGAAGCAGACCTGCATCGCGTTTTTCGGCCAGACTTAGCAGCAGTACAAAAAAGGTCAAAAGCAGCGTAACCATATCCGAGAAGGTTACGATATAAGCCGGCACCGAGCTCTTTGAATCATCAGTTTTTTTCTTTGCCGGCCTCATTCGTAGATATCCCGCTCAAGCAAAGTAATCTCCAGCATGCGTCCGCTGCCGCGTCTCTGCCGCACCGTGCACGAAGCCGTTATGCTGAACATACTTCTTTCAAGTCCTTCCTTAGCCGACAAGTACTCAACAATCGCCCAAGCCCGCTGGAGCCCCATTTCGGCGCTTCCTTCCGGTCCGTTTTCGCTTACAACCACGCGGGTTCGCTGCATGATCAGAAACTCTGCAAGTTTGTCAAGAACGGCGCGGCCCGACTGCGATATCACTTCGCCGCGGCCCAGGAAAAAATCCTCCGAGGGGATTGTGAAAACCTTCAGATTCTTAAAATCCAGCGGCCGCCGCTCTTTCATGAAGTTGCTGCTCTCCGGCGGCGCCTGCGTGGGCACTTCAGCGCCCTTGTCGATGCGTTCGGTTTTCATGATCTGCCGACGCTGCCAGATATCCTCCTGTCTGTCGGTAAACGACATGCCTGCACTCGGCAATGCCTGTGCAAAGGAAGAACCGATTCCCTCCAGAGTGTGCGGGCGAAAACTGGCGAAACTCAGCATTAGCACGAAGAATGTGAGCAGCAGCGTCATACAATCGCTGAAGGTTACCATCCACTCGGGCGCGCCCGCTTGCGGTTCTTCGGCTTTTCTGTCGGGTCTTTTCGCCATGCCTAAATGTTCGCCTTGACGTCTTCGCGATTATTCGGAGATACGAACGATTGCATTTTTTCACGCACAACCGTTGGGTTCTCGCCCCGCGAGATCGTGCATATACCCTCCACGGTCATTTCCATCGCGAGTATTTCGGCGCTGGAGTATATACCAAGCTTGCCCGCCAGCGGAATGAACACCAGATTCGCAAGAAAGGCGCCATAGAAGGTCGTCAGCAGGGCTACCGCCATGCCGGCGCCGATGTCGTCGGGCGAGTTCAGGTTCTTGAGCATCTGTACCAGACCAATCAGCGTGCCGATCATACCGAATGCCGGCGCCGAGGCTCCCATGAACTCCAGTACCTTCTTGCCGTTTTTGTGACGTTCCTGAAGGTACTCGATCTCAAGTCCCATCACGTCCCGTATCGCCTCCTCGTCCTGGCCGTCGACGAGCATCTGCAGGCCTTTGGCCATGAATGAATTGTCAGTCCTGCGGATCTGTTCTTCAAGCGCCATTGCACCGTCCCGCCGGCTGATCGCCGCGAAATTCACCATCTGCTGGATTATCTCCGCGGGCGACAATACCTTTACGAGGATAGTTTTGCGGATTATTGAGAAAATATTCAGAAACTGATTCATTGAAAAATGGATCAGCACCGCACATAGCATGCCGCCCATTACGATGGCCATTGAGGGAATGTGAATGAAACCCTTGGCGCCCCCGCCCATGGCAATAGCGAGGATAATCACTGCAAAGCCGCAGAACAACCCTGCAATTGTCGCAAAGTCCATACTCTACTCGCTTTCCCTGACCTTCTTCAACTCCGTGCTCAGCAGCGACGCCAGATCCGGCTTGGTCACGCTGATCTCACCCAACAGTTTCGCTGCCGTCCGCTCGCTCATAAGATGAACGATCTTCACGGCGTCCTCCAGTTGTTTGTTGGAGGCCATGTTGATTATGATTTTGCTCGCCTGTGTAGCGTCCATTTTGTCGTACGTGGCGGCGATTCGCTGCAGGTTGGCCTTTTCGATCGTACTGATTTCGACCATTCGATGCTGCAGCGCCTCCTCCTGCTGCCGGAGGCGGCCTGCCGCAACATTAAGAGCGTCGTGAAGCCGGCTGAGTCGCTCGATGTCGGCCTCCAGGGTCTTCCTTGCTGTGTCTATGCGCTGCTCTTCGGCTGCAAGGGCGCGCTCCTTGGACTTGTATTCGTTCATCTTTTCGCGTATGTCAAAAATGAGACCTCTGAGTTCCTCTTCGCGCATCGTGTCCTTCAGCACAGCGCCGCCGAAAGCGAATCGTTCGATTTTACTTTCCTGCTCGTCGGTTCCGTCGTTTGATGTGGGCAAAGCGGGCGGTGTTGCCGCATCCGCCGAGGACAACTGCTGCTTCATGTACCATGTGAAGCCGAACGCGCCGGCGAAACTGGCCAAGCCCGCAGCCGCCATGATGATTATTTGTATCTTCCGCATATCGCCGACTCCCGATCTGCCGCAGCAACCCGCGGCATCTACTTTATGACTGCTTGATCATGTCCCGAGCAAAGCTGAGGGCGGCATACTCGTCCGTTTCCTTCTGTTCCTGCTTCTGCTCATACCGAACGAACTCCGCCAGCGCCTTTTCTCTGAGCTTCTCCAGCCCCTTTCTGAATTTTCTTATTTCGAGCACTTCGGCGATCTTTGCCCGCTGAAGCGTCTCCAGTTCGGACAAGTTCGCCTCGAGCCTTACTATCTTTGCGTCAAACACATGTGCATAATTCAGAACGGTTTCCTGTTCGGTCAGCCGGTCGCCGTCTGGCGTGTTCCGCAATTCCGAGAGCATCCGACGGAAGCCGGCCCGCTCGATGAGAATCCGGCTCCGGATTGCTGCTGCCCGTTCCGTAAGCGCCACGAGCTCATCTCGCTTCACATCTTCTTCTCGCGCCTTAAGATCAAGCAGGCGCTGCAATCGCCATGTAAACTTCATCACACTGTTCCTGTATGGCTGCTTCGACGTTTACCAATGCCCAAGCGTCTAACCTCGCTGAGCAATGGCAGTATTCCGACCCGTACCGTTGAGGAGATCGTCCCAGGCCCTAGCGATGCTCATCACTTGTCGCGTTGTTTCTTCGAAGCGGGTGCGTTCGCGCGGTCCCTGGATCAAAAAGCTCTGTATGCGATCGATCAGCGCAACCGAGCCGTCAATCCGCTTGTTGCTGCCCGGCGAAAACGCCCCGATGCTTATTAGATCTTCCGCATCGGTGTACGTTGCGTATATCTCACGAAACTTCTGCGCTGCTCTTGCATGCTCCGGCGCAGTCACAGTGTTCATGAGCCGGCTGACGCTCTGAAGAATATCCACTGCCGGATAGTAACCGCGATCCGCCAGTTTGCGGCTCAGCACGATGTGCCCGTCCAACAGCGACCGTGCGCTGTCGGCGACCGGGTCGGCCAGGTCATCACCCTCAGCTAACACCGTCAGGATGCCTGTTATGCTGCCGCTGCTGCTGCATCCTAACCGCTCCACCAGGCGGGCCAGCAGCCCGAAGACACTCGGACAATAGCCCTTGGACGTGGGCGGTTCGCCCGCCGCCAATCCGATCTCTCGCTGAGCCTGTGCAAATCGCGTCAGCGAATCCATCATGAACAGAACGTCCAGCCCCTTGTCACGAAAGTACTCGGCGATAGTAGCCGCTACGAAGCCTGCTTTCACTCGCTGGATAGCCGCCGAATCGGAGGTTGCAACAACGATTACGCTGCGGGCAAGCCCCTCTGCTCCGAGGTCCTTTTCCAGAAATTCCCGTACTTCGCGGCCTCGTTCACCGACCAGCGCAACGACGTTCACGTCGGCGTCGCTGCTGTTGGCGATCTCGCCCAACAAGACGCTCTTGCCGACACCGCTGCCCGAAAAAATGCCCATTCGCTGGCCTTTGCCGCACGTAAGAATCCCGTCGATAGAGCGGATGCCCAGTGCAAGCGGTTCTTTGATCATCTCACGTGTCAACGGCGGCGGACTCAAGCTGTCAATCGGCTGCTGCTCGACGCCCGTCAGGGGCCCCTTATTGTCTATCGGCCGCCCAAGTCCGTCCAGGACGCGACCCATGATACTCGAGTCCAGCGGAATACAACGCGGCCGATTCAGGGCGACTACCGTGTCACCGGGACGAATACCCTCAACGTGCTCCAAGCCTAACAGGATGATATTGCCGTCCTGAAAACCGATCACCTCGGCCAGCGTGCTCCGACTATCGCTTAAATTTATGCGGCAAACCCGGCCCAGCGCAACCGCCGGACCGTTGCTTTCAATCCGCAGACCCGACACACGTACGATCGATCCCTTGTATTGCGGCAGGTCCATATCCGCGATCGCTGCCGTCATCTGGTCAAAATCAAGAACGCCTGTATGTGATTCTTGCCGCATCATTGCTTATTGCATCGCCTCCAGCGCCTCGCCGATCTGCCGCAGGTGTTCGTTTATGAAGTATTCGACTGTGCCCTGTTCCGTTTCTACGACACACTCTGCTCGACCAACGCTTGCGTCCGCAGCCAGCTTAGCTCTGGAAAGCGGCTTGATCGTTTCGCTTTCGACCATCTGCGTATACCTTTGCAGGTCGTCAGGATTCAACCGCACCAGGACGTCCTGCTTGCCGGGGGCCGCCTTCAAGGCTTCGGCGATAATCCTGGCAATGTCATAGTTGCCCGATGCTATTTCCCGCATCAGGATCTTTTCTGCGATCTGTACACTCAATTTCGCTATGCACTCGGCCTGCGAGCAGACCGTATCGCCGTAAAAAGACTCAAGCCTTCCGCATGCCGCCTCCAGCACCGAGCACAGCCGGTTCACCTGCTCTGTCTGCCGCTTCAATTCTGCCTCTCGCTGCTTCATTGCCGCTCGCGAGGCCGAATCGGTTTTGCCGTCATCAACCACGCCAACAGAGCGGATCGGTATCTCCAGATTAATCTGAAGTGTTTCGGACATAACTCTAATCCTCTTCTATAAACACAAGCTCCTCGGCCTCATTGGCCTCTCGAAGCGGTTTGACAACTTCTTCACGAGCCGTAGCGATATCCTTCTTGCGAGGCTCGCCCATCAGCGACGATTCCTCGTCGACCAGTTCCCGCACGCGCTGCGAGATATTGGACAGTATCTTGTCCCGGATGCTCGGTTCGGCGCCGAACAGCGCTTTGGCAAGCACCCCGGCATCCACTTTTCGCAGGTACTCCTGCAGCGATCTGTCCTCGATCTTGGTAATATCTTCCCATATCACCATCAGTGCCCGTACCGTTCTGGCGACATCGTCGTCGTTCTGCTCTATCTCCTCCAGGAGAGCATCGCGACGCTCTTTCTCCAGCCCGCTCAGGACCAGCGCCACCTTCCGCAGCGTTTCAGTTGTCGCCGTCTCCTGGACGGGACGACTTTCTTCGCTTGTAAGCTCCATCAGACGCTTGCACACCATCTCGCCTATGCGGCGCATCGTTCGTCCCGAAACCTCGATCGGCCGGGTCATCCGCCATACCGCCGCCAGGCTCGTTTTGTCGTCCAGTCGGCTCAGCACCTCTGTCCCCAATTTGGCCGGCAGTTCTGAGATTACAAGCGCCACCGCCTGCGGCGGCTCACCCTCCAGCGCAGCGGCAATCTGGGATGCTGACGCCGAAGTGATAGCGAGAAACGGATCCTTGTCGCGAATAGCCTTCTGCATCTGCGCCTGAAGCTCAGCCGCTTTTTCCTTGCCTGCCGTACCCTTGAGCATACTGTTGACGAAGCTCTTTACGTGCAGCCCGCCGGACGACTTCTGAAGCGCTGTCGAAAACTCCTTTGCAACCGCTTGCACAGAGTCCTCGTTGGCCTGCCCGCTGGCATCCAGGTGCGACAATTCCATCGCGATTTCCTGGACAACTTCCTGCGGCTGACCTTTCAGAAGTTCCGAGGCCGTAGCCGCATCCAGGCTGAGTAACAGCATCGCCGCCTTGCGCCTTCCGCTGATGCTCATCGCTTATTTGTCCTCCGTAAGCCAGCTCGCAAACAACTGCTTGACCTGTTCGGGATTCTTCTGCAGGGCCGTCGTTATCTGATTACGTATAGCCGTCGGTCCGGCAATTTCTGCCTGGCCTGCGGGCAGCAGCGCCCAACCTTCACCCTCGCCCGCCGGTGCCAGCGCAGCCGTCTCGCCGCCTAACTTGCGACGCGCACCAGCGAAAATCTTCAATGCTATCAGCGCGCAAACCGCCAGTATGCCCATGGAAGACTGGCGGGCGATCTCAATGTACCGCGTGAGCCGTTCGTAGCCCATGTCCGCCTCCGCGGCCGTGATTATGGGCTTGTAGAACGGTACGTCCTTAACGGTAAGCGACTTCTCGTCAAGCAGCAGATCGGGCCCAACGGCGTTGCGGATGATCTCCTCAACGTCTGCAACCGCCATAAGCTTGGCCGTCCCGCCGGCTGCTTCACCTTCATTTTCGCCTTGTGCGGAAGCCGCGCCCGTGCTTAGATCCACGACCGCCGCCACCGAAACAGCAAGTATCTTGCCCGGTACGTCGGTCTTCTGCGTTATTGTCTCCGGCACCTTATACTTGTTTTCAATCGTCTCCTGTTTATCCGTACTGCCCGGTGATTTGGCTGTGCCGTCGGCGGCGCTGATTGCCTCCTTGATTGTGGAAGTCGTATTGATAATCTCCTCTACCGGCTCACCCTTTTCGTACTTGGTTGTTTGCACCGTTTGGCTGCTCATGTCCAGCTTGGCGCTGACCTTCACCGACGCCCGGCCAGGCCCCAGCACCATGTCCAGCAGTTCCTGAACCTTGCCGGCGATCTCACCCTCCACTCGCTGCTTGTAATCCATGAACGTATTGGCGCCGTGTATCACGCCGTTAGATGATGCATTACTGCTCAACAGCCGCCCCTGCGTATCCACGATCGTAACGTTTTCAGGCTTCAATCCGTCCGTCGCGTTGGCCACAAGATTTGTAATCGCTGCGATACTTGAGTTGGTCATCCGCCAGCCCGGCTTCAGCCGCAGCGTGACGGATGCGGTGGCTTCCTTGGCGCTTGCCGTGAAGATTGTCTGCTCCGGCCGAACAATGTGCACCCGCGCAGCCATCACACCCTCGATCATGCCGATCGTACGCGCAAGCTCGTCCTGCATCGCCCGCGTATAGTTCATCTGCTGAACAAGCGGACTGACCCCTATCTTTTCCTTGTCAAACAGCTTATACCCCCCATCGCCGCCGGACGGAAGCCCCTCACCCGCAAGTCTCGCACGCAGCTCCAGCACCTTGTCGGCGGGCACATAAACACTCCTGCCTCCCTTCCTCAATTCGTACCTGACGTCCTGATCCTGCAGCTTGCCGACGATCTGATCGATCTCCTCCAGCGGCAGGTCGCCATAAAGCAGCGTCATATCGGGCGCCGATGCCCATTTGGTCAGGAGAGCCGCCGTGATTGCGCACGCCATAATAATCGCCACAAGCAGCGCTCGCTGCACCACGCCGATTTTCTGCCAGACCGCGTTGATCTTCTGCAACAGCCCCATTACGCCTCAGCTATCCTTATATACACTTAGCCCCCCTCAGCCCTGCTTGTTGCGTCAAATCTGCATCTTCATCGTTTCTTTGTAGGCCTCGACAAGCTTGTTGCGGACCCCGACGAGCAGCTTGAAGCTCATGTCGGCCTTGGCCACCGACGCCACCACCGAGTTGATGTCCTCGTTCTTACCGGCCAGCAGATCAACGATCGAGGTATTCGCGTCTTGCTGCTTGTCATCCACTCGCTTGAGCGAATCGCCGACCATCTTCACGAAATTCGTCTTACCCTCACCTCGCGCTGTCCCTTCCGAGCGCCCGATCGACTGCGGGGATATAGAACTGATCGTCGGATCAAAATTTATTGCCATAATGCTTCCTCATTTAAATATGTCGCCGCACGTCTTGCGTTTCTGTTACGCCAACGCCCGCAGACTCTGCCTACTTCAGGAGTTCCAAACTCGTTTCCACCATCTTCTGGTAACGTTTCAGCATAGCCGCGTTTGCCTGATATGCACGGCTGGCCAGATTCAGGCTAATCAGCTCCATCGGCATATTTACGTTTGGCAGCGTGATGTTGCCGTCCGAGTCGGCCCGAGGATCGCCGGGATTCGCCGGCACTTTTTCGAACGGGCTCATATCCTCGAAGATGTCGCCGATCTCCACCTGGCCGATGCCGTCCTCAATCGACTTGAACTCCACCTCCAGGCGCCGGTACGGCTGTCCCGTACCGTCGACATTGGTCGTCCGCGCGTTGGCAACATTCGAACCGATTACCTCCATGTGTTTGCCGTACGCTCGCAGACCTGACACTGCTATATCGATAGCGTCAAACATGCCGCTTCTGATTTCCATGATGTCCTTCCTTCAATACTCACAAATGCCGGTGGTCGCCCGCATGATCAAACCTGGATCGCCTGCTTCATTTGACCGTACTTGACTTTCAAAATCGCCATATAAGCCCGGTGCCGCAGTGCGTTCTTCACCATCTCCCCAACCTCGCCGTCCAGCGAAACATCGTTGCCGTTTGCATTGACAGCGGTAGTCATCGGCTGATAGACCTGCGGTTCGAGATCCGCCGGGTCCACGGTTCCGCTGCGATCCATGGCTTTACTGAGTATTTCCTCGAAGCGCACATCGCAGCGTCGATAGCCCGGCGCGTTCATATTGGCGATGTTGCTTGCAATCGCCCTTTGGCGGATACCCTCGGCGCGTATTCCCGCCTCGACAATGCCGATCAGATTTACATCATTAGTCATTGGCCATCTCCTTGACTACACAATCAATCGCCAAACCTTTTGCAAGCACCGTGCCAGATCGTCCGAAAATGCGGTTTTCGTGCCGTTGCCCGCCGGATCAGCCTGTTTGCCTCTTTCAATCTGAAAGAACCGCCCGTCGCATTGAGCCGCCGCGCACGGTTTCTATACATCCGGGCCATAATCTGCTCACCTGCTGCCCCCTGAACCTCTGAGGACGGTTTCCCGCGGCAAGGCACGGCGGATGCGGTTTGTTGGCTCAGGAGCGGCTTGGTCCACGGAAATTTCTTCCGAAGACGACTTTCTGCTTACCTATTTTGAAATACCTGTTTGTCCATTGCCATCTCGCTGCTGTTAATTTGTAAGTTGATTTTCGACAAGGACTTAAGTCGCCTGAATGTCTCGCTGGCCAATCTGATGGCACGCTACTTGCACAGGTTCTGCAAGCCGCGGAAGTACTATTGCGCACAGGAAAAAAAATGGTTGAGATGACTACATCATTAGCTCAGGCCCTGCAGTCGCCATCGGAGGCTCAGGCTGTTCGAGCACAGCATTCCTCACAGGCACCCCGGCGTCCTGAGTTTGCTTCTGCGGATAAATCGCCCGAAAGAACCGCACAGCCCGACCAACCGAACGAAAAAGGAGTGTCTGAACGCAAGTCTACTTCTGATATCCAGAACCATCTCGGCATGGGTGATGCTCCTGAGTCTGTCTCGGCCGGTTCGGCAAACGTTCGACTTGTCCGACCGGATTTCAGGAAACTTCTTGAGAATCGTCTTAGCGCACCTCAGACACGCCAGACTGTCGCAAACAGAACCGAAGTGCGCAAACAGGGCAAGCAATCTGATCCCGGATCGGCGTTCGCGACGTCGCCGGCTTTGCCATGCGAAAATAGCGAGGGCATACCAGGCAAGATTTCTATCATACCCGGCAGGGGACAGAATGCACAACTGGCGCCGCAAAGCACAGCCAGCAGCACGAATAGACAAATCGCACCGAACCAATCAGTGGTGGAACGGGTGAACGTCGCCGCCGAAAAAAAGCCCGTTGCGAGCGGAAGCGATCGAAAACCGGATACTGGAGCGGAACAGCCGCCCCAGATACAATCGAAGTCTGCGAGAACTGTGGTGCCCGACAAAGACAAGCCAGTCGGGCCTGAAGATGCGGGCGAGGCCTCCTTCAAAACACGGGCTTCAACGCCTGTTGAGCGAGTTAGCGCTGCCTCTGTCTCCAAAACGGAAGGGGCAGCCCGAACTGACTTTGGCTTGCGTATTGCTGATGCCGCCGCCAGTTCAAGCAGGCGGCCGCCGAGCGACCAGGCACAAAACAGCGCTGCTGACAGTCTCTCCCGGCAGAGCGCTGCTGGGGGTTTTGAGAAGGCAAATAGACTGACTGAAAGCCAAACCATTACTAAGGAAACTACTACTAAGGAAACTACAGGCGCAGAAGGAGAAACTTCAAGGAGCGCTGCCACCGCAGACACCTCCTCCGTCGGCCCAGAAATCTCAGCAGAGATCGCGCGAACACTCAACGTTACCCGGAATCCTGCCAGAACAGATGCCGTAGAGCAGCCCTCAGCGACAGCCTCCTCCGCAGTTAGCCAGGTGCAGTCAGGCGCAAGGGCAGGCGCGTCAAACATGCCGATCGAGAGCCCTGCAGAACAGATCATACAAAGCATCCGTCTTGACGCCCGTGCGGCACAGCAGCGGATTGATGTTACCCTGAACCCTTCGGAACTCGGCATGGTCCGCATGAGATTTCAACATGCTGACGGAGAAGTAAACGGCACACTGTTCGTCGACAAGGCACAAACCCGCTACGAAATAGAGAAGGAACTGCCTCAGATCATTGCAGCAATGCAGCACAACGGTGTCCAGGTCAGACGCCTTGAAGTGGTAATGCAGCAGCAGAATCAGCAGCATGACAGCCACGGCGCCCAGGGCGAAGGCTTCGCCGAGGCTGACTACGGCCGTTTTCAGAAGCAGGCTTATGGCAATTCCAGCCAAACACAGGATGCCCTTGAACAAGCCGAAGAGCGCGTCCACGATACGGATTCAGCCGACAGGCGCCTTGATGAAAACAGAGTTACCGATGAAGCAATCAATGTTTACGTCTAAGACGTTGAGCTCCGACGACAATGCCAAAGAGCGAATACACAATTGACGTAGCCCCAAATGACGAGCAGACGCCGGATTGCGCGGACATACTCTCCGATGTGAATAACACAGCCGATGCCTCGGCGGCTTCCGCCGCCGGCGAGTTTGTTGCTGACCGGGCTTCGGAGGAAAGCTGGCGACCACAGCCAGGCGGCTCCACACCGGACATTGGTGAAGGCGACGGTCCCAATGGTCATCTTCGACCGGCGGCTATTCGCGCGTACGCACATCATGCTCGCCACGTTCGACAAAACGATCTTGTCATCCAGTACATGCCGCTCGTCCATAAGATCGTTCACCAGGTCGTCTCGTACTTGTCAGGATGCGCATCAGGCCCCTTGAGTCGCGAAGACCTCGTCAGCGCCGGTACCATCGGACTGGTTAAAGCCGCCCGTGACTTTGACCCCGCCCAGCAGACCGAATTCAAGACATACGCCTATATCCGTATCCGCGGTGCTGTCATAGATGAGCTCCGCGGCTGGTCGTTTGCCCCGCCGCAGTTGCACAAACAGTTCGACCGAGCCCGCCGGATTGTCCAGAGAACCACTGAACAGACTGGTTCCGTTCCCTCAGACGAGGAACTTGCCCGCCAGCTCGAAATGCCCGTGGACAAGATGTACCGAATGTTCGAGAACGCGCGGGCCAGACATTTTCTGTCGATCCACGCCGTCAACGATGAAGTGCCCGCACTGGCCGAGGCGCTTACGGCCGCCGACGATCCGCGCCCGGAGGATGGACTCCAGCGCAGCGAACTTCTGCAGCAGCTAACGCGAGCCATCGCCGAACTGCCGAAACGCCAGCGCCAGATCATTATCCTTTATTATGGCAAGGAACTTACAATGAAGCAGATAGCCGATGTAGCCGGCGTTACCGAATCCAGAATAAGCCAATTGCACGCCGCTGCGCTCTTTCGTCTTTCTGCGAAGCTGAAAACATTTTCGGAAACCGACGCTTGAAATGAAGCTGCGGTTTAGAGTGTTGATAGATGCCTGATTACAACGATAACAGTTTTGCTCCCGTCGACCCGCTCCACCATGTCGAGGGCCTGGTTTCGCTCAGCGACCGTGTGGCGCGTCGAAAGGAGGAGCAGCGCCGCCGACGGCAGAAGCAGCGGCAGCGTCAGAACGAGCAGACCGATGCCGACCCGGGCTCTGCTCCGCCGCGCCAGGCCGATGACGGGCACATCGACTTTCGTGCCTGAAGGCCAGTGGAGCAAACATTTAAAAGATGCCCGCATGACGGCTTTCGTCGTGCCTGGCATCTTACGCTTAACGTAAGGATGTAATTGTATTTTGAAACATAACAACACAAGTCTGCCTTCGCCCCAGGCCGACGGGACACATTCTATGCACCAAAAAGTCTCGGTTATAAAGGGCGATCGCATTAAGATGGGTAGAAGTATCTGTCTGGGTTTGCAGGCGGCTCCCGGACGTGTGGGCCTGGCCCCTGTCAGGTCTTCAGCTTCAGCCCGAACGGAACACCGCCCCGGTCCCCAGCAGGCGCGGATCCTCGAAAGCAATGATGAGTACGCAATCATAGAGGTAACCTGCTCCTGCGGCGCCAAGAGCCATATACAATGCAATTATGCGTCAATGACAAAAGCATAGCCGCGGAGCGAGCGGACATCCGCAGATGTGCTTAAGGCAGCCGTGATCTGTAGTAAACGCGTTGTACGCGCATGAAGGAGAAACCCGATGAAACAACTTGCCCGATCGCTGATCATTTTGCTGATCGTACCAGCCACGCTCTTGCCTGGCGGCTGCGATTATGTCGACGAGCCGATCGTTTTGGACACAATGCCAATGCGCCCCGTCCAGACATATACCCCGCCGCAGGCCGCGCCTGAGCCCACCGATCCCGCCGTGGCCAAACGCTTCACCGATACCAGATCGGACACGCAGGATGCCGTTCAAAGCGCCGTGATGTGGTCGGACAAGTATGACGAACTGGCGGCCAGATACAAGTCGCTTACCGAAGAGAACATGACGCTTACAAAGGAGAATAACGAACTCAAGAAGCAACTGATGCTTATTGAAAACGACCTCAAACGCACCCGGCAGGAACTTGATGACGCCAACGCCTTCCTGCAAGACATGCACGCTGAATTGACTCAATGGAAAGGCGATGTGCTGGGTTTTCGCGACGAGATCCGCCTGGCTCAGGGCGCCCAATTGCAGGCGCTTACCAAAATACTCAGGCTGCTCGGCGCCGAAACCGGCGAGCCGATAGCAATGCAACCCGTCTCGGAGGCCAGCCGGCAATGAGAACCAGGAATGTGTATACAGCAGTTGATTGTCTGTTTCATTCGCGACACCTTGTGCATTTCTTGTGCTGTTCCGTATTGTCTCTTCTGTCGCTCATGTCTGCATCGTGTACGCGTGTAGGCCATTCGGTCATTCTCGAAAGCGGCCACTATTACGTTGACCCGACCGCTGATTTTCCCGGCATCGCGCGCGTGGTTGTATTCGAACTTGACAATCAGTCCGTCCACCCCGACATCGGTCCGCTTCTGACCGATGCCCTTGGTCGCGCCTTCAGGAAACGCCATCTTTTCGCACTGCGGACGATTGCCCCCAGTGACCAGGAGTGGCGAAGCCTCGACCTGGCCAACGCGCAATCATATACCATTGAGGAACTCTCCGCAATTCGCAAGGAGCTCGGCGCCGATGCGATTGTCTTTGGCGCCGTTCAACAGTATCAGCCGTATCCCCACCTGCTTACCGGGCTGCACCTGAAGATGGTCGATCTGCGCAAAGGTCGGGTCGTCTGGGCGATGGAGCAGATCTGGGACAGCTCCGACAAGTTAATTGAGCTGCGAATGAAGCGATACTTCGACTCCGAGATGCGAAGTGGCTATGAACCGCTCAACTGGCAGGTATTCTTGACAAGTCCCCGCGCCTTCGATAAATTCGTCGCCGCCGAAGTTGCCCGCACACTCCCGGGTGCGCCACCCTGGCAGAGAATTGAACCGCAAGCGGAAGGCAGTCTGCCCCTGGGCAAAATCTTTACCCTTCGGCCATGACCCGCCGCCAACTTGAAAAAACAATTAAGTTTGCCATCAGTGCCGCGAAAATGAATTAGGAACTTTGGCATGAGTCTGCTGCCCGACAACCTTGTAGAAGCTGCGTTAGTCAAGACGGGAATGCACATGAGCGCCAACGGCATTCATACCATCCTGTTCAGCGCCCTCGGCGAGGGCGATCGGCACTTGGCCCCCAGGGCTTCTCGACAAACCGATGTCGACATAGCCTTGGGGTACGACTATGCCGCCGCTGTTCGAAATGCCCTGCAGCTCAGTCGTGATGACACCGCTACGGTCGAAGCCGCTCGCAGGGAGATTGAGCAGGGCAGGCTCGACACCTTGCCAAACATCCAAACCGCCGCAGAGATGATCCTCACCTTTGGTATCTGATTTGAGGGCGTGTGCGTTCTACTCGGTGAACGGTCCCTATGCATTTCCTGCTCTGCTTTAACAGCGGCCGTCCGTTTTCGCCCCCAAAAAAACGCCCAATAAAAAAATTTTTCGCCTTCTCGGACCATTCTCTGTCCCATAAAGCCCCACCCCGCTCCATTTTCTTGTCGGTTTTATAAGACGCAGCCCGCGTGTTATCTGCCATAGGTATTTTATCTGACGTTGAGTAGGTGTTGTCCACCACCTGATCGCTTAAGAGACCGCAATCCGCTCCGATAATACGGGTTGAGAAGGAAAAGATGGCCTAATCTTGTCGCCGCTTGCTTCTCGCCACGGCCGGAGTAGCCGACCGCGGCCGCGCGGCCCGTAGGTGCGGAATCCGGCTTGAACTTGCAGCACACAGTTTGGAATGATAAGGAGATCGCGGCATGTTGGTAATCAAGAACAACCTTATGGCGTGGAACGCAGCACGCCACCTTGGGCGAAACTACGAGAATCTGGCTACCTCCGTGGAAAGGTTGTCCTCAGGCCTCCGGATCAACAGCGCCAAGGATGACGCCGCCGGCCTGGCCGTCCGCGAACTAATGCGCGCAGACATCGCCGTCATCAAGCAGGGTTCCCGAAATGCAAACGACGGAATCAGCATGCTCCAGACGATGGAAGGCGCGATGGCAACCATCAACGAGGCCCTGGTGCGAATGAAGGAACTTGCCGAGCAGGCCGCCACCGGCTCATACTCTACCGGCCAGAGAAACATCATGAACAATGAGTTCCAGCAGATGGCCGCCGAAATTACGCGAATTGCCGGCGACACCAAATTCAACAGCATACACCTGCTCGACAGCGATTCCGCTTCCAACAATGCCAACATCCATTTCGGAATTGGATCCAGTATCGAGATCAATTCCGTGGACGTAACCGCCTCTGCACTCGGCATTGCCTCCGCTTCATTGAACACGACTCTTAACGCGCAAAACGCCCTCAACGCTGTTACCACCGCCATCACACGGAAGGATAGCGCACGAGCCAGCTTCGGCTACATGATAAACCGTCTTGACAGCACCAGCAAAGTGCTCGACATACAAGCCGAAAATCTGATGGCCTCCGAGTCCCGCATTTCCGACGTCGACGTGGCCACTGAAATGGCGTCTCTCACACGAAACCAGGTGCTCTCGCAGGCGGGCATCTCCATGCTCGCCCAGGCCAATGCAATGCCGCAGATGGCGCTCACACTGCTCAGATAACGCCACTTAGCCTTATCAAATACCCTTGTGATAGACGGATGGCTGTCCGGTTGACTGGCAGCCATCCGTCATTTATTCTGCGCCTGGCTTTCAAACCCGCCGCCAAACCTCTGATAACTGCGAAAAACGGCCGGCCCCCATAAAAAACCGCCTGCCGAGGCCCGCACTGCGATTTTATTGACTATTTTTCGGCCACCCACCAAAAAGCCCTAAAGGCCGTCAACTTGCCTCCGATAATGTAGAGTGAAATGAACGGTCCCATACGCTTTTATGGGCTCCGCGAAGTCCTAAAGCCTTTGACTTTTTCGCAAGGGTACTTGGTAAGGAGATCAACAGGATGTTAGCAATCAAAAACAATCTCATGGCGGACAATGCCGCAAGACACGTCGGCACCAGCTATGACGCGCTGGCAAGGTCCGTGGAGCGCCTATCGTCGGGGCTCCGCATCAACAGCGCAAAAGACGACGCCGCGGGACTGGCAGTCCGCGAACTGATGCGGGCCGACATTGCCGTCATAAAGCAAGGCTCCCGTAACGCCAGCGATGGCATCAGCATGCTCCAGACGATGGAAGGTGCAATGGCCGCCATCGACGATGCGCTGATCCGCATGAAGGAACTCGCCGAGCAGGCCGCCACTGGCTCTTACTCGGCAAGCCAGCGGACCATTATGAACGCAGAGTTCCAGCAGATGCTCACTGAAATCTCCCGGGTCGCCGCTGATACCAAGTTCAACAGTATACATCTGCTCGACACAAACAGCGCCTCGAACCGCTCCACGATACATTTTGGCCTCGGTTCGAGCATCGACATCAACTCCGTGGACGTAACAGCCTCTGCGCTCGGCCTGGGCTCGGCCGCACTGACTACCGCGGCGCAGGCCGTTACCGCTATGGACCTCCTCACCACCGCAATAACCCGCAAAGACAGCGCGCGGGCCATGTTCGGATATATGATGAACCGCCTCGAGAGCACCAGCAAGGTGCTCGACATACAGGCCGAGAACCTCATGGCTTCCGAGTCGCGAATCTCTGACGTCGACGTTGCCACTGAAATGGCCTCGCTCACGCGAAACCAGGTTCTCTCTCAGGCAGGCGTCTCCATGCTGGCACAGGCCAACTCGATGCCGCAGATGGCGCTCACACTGCTCAGAGGATAAACCAGACTTCTTACCACAATTGATCGCCGTGCGGCCGCTCGAATCTGAACGGCCGCACGGCACAATGACAAAGAAGCCCCAACCGAAAAAACAGGCAAGAGGAGAGTTGAATGAGTGTCAGAAAATACGAAGAAGTGGCAATTTCGACACAGGACCGCGGGCGCTTGGTAGTAATGCTCTACGACGGCGCGATTCGTTTTCTTCGCCAGGCAGTCGCGGCACTCGAACAGGGTGACTACATCCGAAAAGGACGCGCCATCTCAAGAGCCCAGGACATCATTGTCGAACTCAATGCCGTGCTCGACATGGAGAACGGACGCGAAATCGCAGCCAATCTGCGCCAGTTGTACCTGTTCATGTGGAAGTATCTCAACCAGGCAAACCTCAAGAAAGACCCGGACATGATACGCAAGGTCATAGGATTGCTTGAGGAATTGAACCGCGGATGGAACGCCGTGGCATCCTGAACGGCACGACCCATAATAGTTTTCGGCCACCCTTGCAGTACCCGAAATTTCGCTGATTTGAAAAATATCTTCAAATCAGGCAAATATTTTTTTGCTGCGATTCTCGCTTGTTAACCGCGCCCGCCAAAACACTATCGGGCGTGCCCTGCCTTCCCTATTTTAACACAACTATACCCCTTTAGTGCGCCCCCATTGCGACGATAATTCAGGTTGACGCAACTCGGTTGGGTCGTATGCCGGCGCGTCACGTGATGGAACAGGAATCTGGTCAGCCAGGGGCTATTCATTTTATTGTGTTAAGGAGTCAGGAACATGTTAGCAATCAAAAGCAACATCATGGCCGACAATGCCGCAAGGCATTTGGGTCGCAACTACGAGGCCTTGGCCAAATCGGTCGAAAGGCTCTCGTCCGGCCTGCGCATCAATAGCGCCAAGGACGACGCCGCGGGACTGGCAGTCCGCGAACTGATGCGTGCCGACATCGCCGTCATCAAGCAGGGAGCGCGCAACGCAGCAGATGGAATCAGCATGCTGCAGACGATGGAAGGCGCTATGGCCACTATCAACGAGGCCCTTGTCCGAATGAAGGAACTGGCCGAGCAGGCCGCAACCGGTTCGTATTCCTCCGGCCAGAGAAACATCATGAATAATGAGTTTCAGCAGATGGCCGCTGAAATCACCCGTATCGCCGGTGACACCAAGTTCAACAGTATACACATGCTTGATAGTGCTGGAGCAAGCAACAAAGCGACCATCCATTTCGGTGTCGGTTCGACCATCGACATAAACTCCGTGAATGTCACTGCGTCTGCTCTGGGAATTGCTTCCGCTTCGCTGGCAAGCAGCAGCGCTGCCGAGTCGGCCCTGAATGCGGTTACCACTGCGATCACCCGCAAGGACAGCGCGCGAGCAAGTTTCGGCTACATGATGAACCGGCTGGAGAGCACCAATGCCGTGCTAAATATTCAGGCCGAGAATCTTATGGCTTCGGAGTCGCGTATTTCGGACGTCGACGTCGCCACGGAAATGGCGTCGCTGACAAAGAACCAGGTCCTTTCTCAGGCAGGTATTTCGATGCTGGCCCAGGCCAACACTATGCCGCAAATGGCGCTGTCGCTGCTGCGGTAAGATTGCCTGATCTTGACGTTGCTTAGATGGCTTTCCGGGAGACGGCCGCAGATACATATCTGTGGCCGTCTCCCAGGCTCTCGATTCGCCGGGAACATGACTCGAACCGGACGGACCCGAACCGTTCATTCCCATGTAGGATTCTAACGGAGCTGCAACATGAAGGGACTCGATGTATATCGGGAAACCACCGTCGCTACACAGAACAAAGGGCGCCTCATTGTTATGCTCTATGACGGCGCCATCAGATTCCTCAAGCAGGCGGTTCGAGACCTTGAAGCCAAGGACTACTTGAGCAAGGGCCGAAACATACAGAAAGCCCTTGACATCATCTACGAATTGAACACCGTCCTGGACATGGATGCGGGCGGTGAAGTGGCCGGTAACCTCCGCTCACTTTATAACTTCATGAGTCGCCACCTCACACAAGCCAACATCAAGTGCGATGCCCAGATGATCCGCGAGGTCATCACCATCCTGGAAGAGTTGAATCTGGGCTGGCGGGCAATCACCGCCTGACGTCGGAATCAGCACGCGCTGTTCTCATGGCTTCTATGCATGTCAGCCGCTTGAGAACAGACGGCCATTCACACCCATACAGCAAGGCATTCCCGTTTAATCGTCGTTATCGGTTCTAACGCGCAATGCATGGTGCTATGCTGGGTATTCGCGTCAAAAAAAGGCTTACATAACTTTCGCTCGTTAAAACTTATCGCCGACTGGTCGATAGACTTAGCAGAGATTCGCCGCGAAACTCTCACCCTTGAATACACCCGTTGAAACGGACGCAGCATGACAAACGTGATGGAAGATATCACCGGTGCGACCGCCGAATCGGCGGCCTGTGTGCTTGGCAGCCTTGGTGAAATCCTGTACGAAATCGTTTTCGATGATCCCCAGCGCATGCAATTCCTCAGCGGCGACGTTCAAACGCTCACAGGACGACCCGCCGAAGAGTTGACCCGCATGCCGCAGTGGCAGCAGATTATACATGCGGAGGACAGGGCGAGGTACGTCGAGAGCATGCGGCTCTGCATGCAGTCCGGCCGCAATCACAAATTGCAGTACCGCATCTGCACTCCGGACGAGTCCGACTGCGATGTCCTCGATCGGGCCGTCGCCGTGGTGGATACAGCCGGACGGATAGTGGCGGCGCGAGGCCTCATCATGAACGTTACCGAGAACGCCCAAATGCGACGTCAGCTCGAAAGATCGCAAATGCTTCAAAGCATTGGCAAACTCAGCGCAGGCATTGCACATGAAATCAACACGCCAATCCAGTTTCTCGGCGACAATATGAGGTTTCTCCATGATGCTTTTAAACAACTTTTCGAGTTGATCGAGTGCTGTCTTGCCGTAAGAGAGCATGCCGCCGATCCGGCCGCCGCCCGCAAGTACATCGAAGCCGCCGCGGCCAAGGAACACCAGGTGGATTTTGATTTCCTCCGCGAGGAAATACCCCAGGCCATAGAACAGAATCTCGAAGGTGTCAAACTCGTCTCGGCGATAGTATCGGCCATGAGAGATTTTTCACACATAGACGAGCGACGCAAGGCGCCGGCCGATATTAACAGGGCGATCAACAGCACCATCATCATCCTCAGGAACAGCTTGAAGTATGCCGCTGACGTAGAAAAGAACTTTGACCCTGATCTGCCCGACGTTCTCTGCTGTGTTGACGATCTCAACCAGGTCTTTATGAATCTCCTGATCAATGCAGTACACAGCATTGAAGAAGCCGTGCAGGTCGGCCGCTATAAGAGAGGACTTATTCGCGTCCAAACCCGGAGGGACGACGATCATGTGGTCATCTCAATTGCGGATAACGGAATGGGCATACCCGAAGATATCCGCGAAAAGATATTCGAACGTTTCTTTACCACCAAGGGCAAAGATCGAAAAGGTACCGGCCAGGGGCTGGCGACCGTCCTTGACATAGTACGTGAGAAACACAGAGGAACCATCGCCCTCGAAAGCGAGGTGGGCGCTGGAACTACATTTACTGTTCGTTTGCCCGTCGAAACGGGCCGGAAGAGGGAAGATGAGCCGACCTATCAAAATCCTGTTTGTGGATGACGACGTAAACGTTCTGAACGGACTGCGACGCATGCTTCACATGATGCGGCAGCAGTGGGAGATGCAATTCGTCACCGGCGCCGCCGAAGCGCTCAATGTCCTCAAGGAATCCGCTCACGACATCGTCGTCAGTGACTTGCGAATGCCTGAAATGAACGGCGTCGAACTGCTCGAAAAAGTCAGGCAGCGCTATCCGAACACCATACGCTTCATGCTCAGCGGTTACTCCGATCAGCCCCTCCAGGGTCAGGCCGCGCGATGCGTCCACCAGTTCATTTCTAAGCCCTGTGACGCCGACCTGCTCCAGAGCCTGATTCATCGTGCCTTTCAACTGAACGACCGCCTGCGATCCAAAGAGGCCGCCAAGGTTCTGTCCAATATCAGCTCGTTGCCGGTCATGTCCGATACCTACAAAGAGGTCATCGACGCCCTCAACTCGCCCGATTGCAGCCCGCGAAAGGTCGGCAAGATGATCGCACGCGACATCGGCATGTCCGCCAAGATTCTTCAACTCGTCAATTCGGCCTTCTACGGATCCGGAAGCAAAATCGCTGACCCCGTCCATGCAGTCGTTTATCTCGGCCTCAAAACCGTCGAGGCTCTCGTTCTCACAAGCGGTATATTCTCAAAACTCCCGGAACGCCGCATAAGAGAGTTCTCCGTCGATGCACTCCAGGAACATTGTGTCCGCGTAGGCTCTCTTGCCAAGGCAATATGCAAATCCCTCCAGATGAGCCAGGACCAGATGGATATGGCTTCCATGGCCGGCATCCTGCACGATGCCGGCAAGATCGTCATGATTTCAAAGTTTCCAAGAGAATGGACAGAAGCAATCAGTCTCTCAAGGCAGCGACAGCAGCCGCTCTATGCGATGGAGCGCCAATTGCTCGAAGTGACGCACGCCGAACTCGGCGGCGGCCTGCTTGACCTCTGGGGCCTGCCGAATACCATCATCGAGGCCGCCACTTACCATCACGAATACCCGGACAATCTCGAAGAAGGTTTCTCCGTCATAGCCGCCGTCCGCATTGCAAATATGATCGATCATGAGCTGTGCTGCGGCCTCGCAGACGGCTTCGTGCCTCCGCTGAAGATTGAGCTTCTGGAGAATCTTGGAGTCGCCGACAAGCTTGCACTTTGGAAAAGCCTGCACTTGAGAGTCGAAATAGAGGAACACGAATATGTCGGATAGCGACAGAAAGATCCTCTTCGTAGATGACGAAGCCAATGTCCTGAAGGCCATCAAACGCCAGTTCTACAGGCAATTCGAAATCCAAACCGCGCTTGGCGGCGAGCAGGGCCTCGAAATGATAGCCACTGAAGGGCCTTTTGCCGTTATTGTCAGTGACCTCCAGATGGAGGATATGAACGGCCTCGATTTCCTGCGGCGCGTCCGTGAATCCAGTCCCGACAGCATCTGCGTCATACTAACGGGATTCGCCGATCTGAACGTCGCCGTAAATGCCGTCAACGAAGGAATTATCTTTCGTTTTTTAACCAAGCCATGCCCTCAGGAAACACTCGCCAGAACGCTCAACGAATGTCTCGAACAGCACCGCCGCCTCATGGCCGTTTCCGTGTATACTTACGTGACTCATGTCGAAAATGGCACGCCCACCTGGACCGAACGCAGCGACGGCTGTCAGGTGGTAACAGGTTACGCGCCGCCCGATTTCGCCGCCGATAACCTGCTGCAGCTTTCGATGGTTGTCCCCGAACATCGCGCCATGGTCAGGGACAATATCAGCCGCCTTGCATTGCAAAAAAAAGAGGTCGGCCCAATCGAATTCCAGATACGCAAAAAGGATGGTGCGATTCGATGGCTGCGCGACACCGCCATCGCACACTGCGATGAAAACGGCCATGTATCCCGTGTCGAAGGGTTGGTCGAGGATATCACGGACCAGAAGATTGTTGAAGAAGCCCTTCAGCAGAGCGAAGGAAGATACCAGCGGATGGTCGCCAACTTGCCCGGACTTGTCTACCAGTTTGCCCTCTGCGATGACGGTGCGGTCAAGTTTCTCTTCATCAGCGATCATTGCCGTCAGTTGTTCGGCCTGGATCCCCGGCAAGTACAGGAAGACAGCAGTGTTCTCATGGACAAACTTTGTGCACGAGACCGCGGTGATTTCTATCACATGATCGCAGCCTCCGCTGAGAAACTCACGCCCGCCGAATGGCGAGGCTGCGGTACCTTCCAGGGGCAGCAGAAGTGGTTTCATGCCGTTTGCCGACCGGAACGCCTCAGCAGCGGCGATATCGTCTGGGACGGTATCCTGATGGATATTACCGAGAACAAGCGCATGGAGCAGGAACGCGAGCAGTTGGCGCGGTTTCCCAGTGAGGATCCCAGCCCTGTAATGCGCATAGGCGCCGGCGGCGTCATAATATACGCCAACAAGGCAAGCACTCCCCTGCTTAACCGTTGGGACAGGAAAGTTGGCGAACCATTGCCCGACAATTTGCTCGGCCTCGTGGCCCGAATCAAGGGTTCCGGGTCCGACGAGTGCGTTGAGGTTGCCTGTAAGGACCGCGTCTACTCGATCGTCTTTGCTTCTATCGTAAACGCCGACTACGTCAATCTCTACGCCCGGGATATCACCGAGGCCAAACGTGGCGAAAACGAGCTTATACGGGCAAACGAGATTCTCAGGGAGCACGACCGCCTTAAGAGCGAGTTCGTCTCGACCGTCTCGCATGAACTCAGAACGCCCTTGTGCATCTTTAAGAACATATTAAGTAACGCTATGGCAGGCGTTATGGGCAAGATCAGCCCGAAGCTCTACGACAGCCTCAAAACCGCTGATGCCAACGTCGACCGGCTGTCGCGGATCGTGTCCAACTTCCTGGATATCTCCAAGATCGAGGCGGGCACTATGGATCTTAACGAGACGGTTTTAAACGCGCAATCGGTGGTTGAGGACGTTGTCGCCTCGATGGAAACCCTTGCGCAGGCTAAAGATATAGAGGTTCGGCTTGCGCTGTGCAATAACGACCTCAAGATCGTGGCCGATCAGGATCGGCTGGTTCAGATACTCACGAATCTTATCGGAAACGCGATCAAGTTCATTCCGGTTCGCGGGCATATCGATGTTTCGGTTGAGGATGCCGGCGATGAAGTGCGTTTTTCGGTGAAGGATGACGGGCCGGGGCTCAGTGAGGACGAAATATCGCGGATTTTCGACCGTTTCGTGCAAATCCACAACCTGAAAGGGGCCGGTGAGCATGGGACGGGGCTTGGGCTGCCCATAACGAAGCAGTTGGTGGAGCTGCATGGCGGGCGGATCTGGGTTGAGAGCACGGTTGGGGAGGGGTGTCAGTTCTATTTTGTGCTGCCCAGGCATGGGGTTGGGCGTGTTGGGATGGTTGTTGAGGAGTCGCTGGCGGCGGAAGGCAGGGGTTGATCAGCGGTTCCGGCCGGCGGTGCTGCTGTGAAGAAATTGTTAGTTTTTCCTGGACCGGTATTGGGGCGGCGCTTATAATTCGTTGTTTTGCAAGGGGATAAGTGTTGGTTGATGGCGGCAATTGTTAAGCGGAATGGCGACTGACGATGAGCGCGAAAGTCCTTGTTGTTGACGATCAGCGTGATTTGCTTGAGCTTCTGAGCATGAATCTGGGGGCGGCGGGATATGTTGTTCGGACGGCTGAGAGCGGGGCGGAGGCGCTGAGTGCGGTTCGGGGGGATCGGCCGGACTTGATTTTGATGGATGTGATGTTGGGGGATACTTCCGGGGTGAAGCTGGCGGGAATGCTCAAAAATACCGCGGAGACGGCGGATATTCCGATCATAATGCTGACCGCCAGGGATTCGGAAACTGATGTCATTGTTGGACTTAGCGTCGGCGCGGACGACTATGTGACCAAGCCGTTTAGTACGGGAGTTTTAGTGGCGAGAATGGAGGCGGTGCTGCGTAGGGGTAGTAGTGGAGAGGAGTTGTCGGGGGTTTTGGCGGCTGGTGGGGTGCGGATTCGGAAGGCGGCCTGCGAGGTTCTGGTGGATGGACAGGCGGTGGAATTGACGGAGGGTGAGTATAATATCCTTGTGGCGATTGTTGAGGCGGGCGGGCAAGTGCTTGACAGAGCACGACTTAAGGAGGTGTCTGGGGCGGGCAGGGGAGAGAAGGAGCGGGTTGTGGATGTGCATGTTGCGTCGCTTCGGAAGAAATTAGGGGCGGGCAGGGACATTATAAAGACGGTGCATGGGCGGGGATATCGGCTGCGGACATCGTGAAATAGAACGGTGTTTTTGGGCTGAAAACGGGGGTGAAAACGGTCTCGACGCGGTCGGAACGGGGGATTTTTCCATCTTTTGCCCGGCAAAACCAGTGAAAATGGCGGCTGGGAGTGCGCCTTTTTGCGTTTTTTTGGCTGAAAGGGGGCTAATTCCTTGCGCAGAAGTGCGCGTTTTTTCGTGTTTTTGCGCAGGAGTTTTCATAAGGGGCGGTTTTTTCAAATTAGTTAGGGTTTTGCGCGCATGGGGGGCGATGGAGCCATGAAATCAGTGGAGAAGTGGAGTAGTGAAGTAGTCGAGTAGACAAGTAGACAAGTAGATGTGGAGGTGGTTACACCACGAAGGGCACGAAGATCATTCACAGGATGTACAGGATGGACAGGATTAGGAAGTAGTGGAGAAGTGGAGAAGTGGAGGAGTGGAGTAGACGAAGGGCACGAAGATCATTCACAGGATGTACAGGATGGACAGGATTAGGAAGTAGTGGAGTAGTGGAGTAGTGGAGTAGTGGAGTAGTGGAGTAGCGAAGTAGTCGAGTAGACAAGTAGGCAAGTAGACAAATAGATGTGGAGGGTGTTGTACCACTAAGGGCACGAAGATTTGCTTACAGGATTTACAGGATTGACAGGGTGGGGAAACAGTGGAGTAGGGGGCTTGTGTAGTGGAGTAGTGGAGTAGGAAAAGGAGGCGAGTCGGGAGGTAGGCGAGTGGGGGGCGGGCAGGGCGGTGGGAGATGGGCAGGGGTGGGCCGGGCGCACGCGGGGTGGGGGTGAATTGTAGATCATGCTTTAGGCAGGGGGGCAATTCCTGGGTATGCGGGTCTGTGGCGATGTAGACTCTTATTGTGTTGTTATTGGGGAGTGATGGGAACTGATGGGATAGTTGTGAAAAAGGTGTCAGACACTAATGGCACTGTCATGTGTAACTTGTTATAGGGGCAGCATTTAGGGTTGGGGATGCGCCGTGACGGTACGACGGGATGGCTGGCGGCGGGGCTGGTTTG
>Ga0334882_1000692_pt1 | contig 49069 bp, 36 predicted proteins | sample GraSluR1_MG_5_FD_207226 | JGI IMG/M metagenome (GOLD analysis project Ga0334882, IMG submission 207226) | Sludge microbial communities from methane-producing bioreactor in Wageningen University, Netherlands - Granular Sludge_15_04-R1 | ecosystem: Engineered > Bioreactor > Anaerobic >... | reverse complement strand
ATATAACGAACTTAAAAAATTAACCAAAAATAAAGAAGTACAGCTTATTTTATGCATTTATAACCTGATTTTCAAAAAACTTGATTTTCAAAAATTTCTCAAAAACCCACCAAAACTTTACAACCTCCTTTTCACCATTGATAATGATGTTTTTTATAGTATTGTATGTTTTATATACATCATATCCATCATTTTCAATTAGTTTAGCATTTTTTAAGAGATATAGGTCTTCAATTGAATGTAAATTTAAATTATTAATATTATGATATAAGAAAAAATCAAAAAAATTATTTATAACAAGTAATAGTGAGTCATTAAAGTCTAATAAATTAATTAAATATAATCTAATTTCATTACTTAGATAATAATTACTATTTTCTCTAAATACATATCCTTCTTTTTCTAATTTTCCAATATTGGTAGATATAGAACTATAACTTAGAGATGTTTCTTTATTTATCTCTTTCATTGTTAAGTCTTCTTCAAAAAGAACAGTTAGTATCTTTAATCTTATTTTAGAATTTGTAATAAATATCATCTTCTCATTTATTTTCATATATTTATTTAAGTATTCATTTTTAAAAGAATTCATTTTAGAACAACCTATAAATTTTAGTAATAATTTTATATTAATTTATATTACTAAAAAATATAAAACTTTTTAAAGTGAGTAAAAGCCAAAATAAATAAAAGTTAATATGTTTTTTATAATAAAATCATTGAATTTAACCTTATTCTCATAAGATAAAAATAAAAATATTGATTTATGAATTTAAAATCTTTTGAAAGCAATTAAAACAATAAAAATATTTTAAATAATTTTATATTTTATTAAAAATATATTTTATCATTAAAAAGTGATAAAATGATAGATACACATATGCATGGTGATGCTAGAAGTAGTGAAGATTTTCAAAAGATGTATTTAGCAGGAATTGATACTGCAATAACCTGTGCTTTTTACCCATACACATTATTTAATGAGCATGTTTTATTAAATCATCTAAATAGAATTTTAGAATATGATACTAAAAGAGCAAAAGAATATGGACTAGAATTAAAAGTGGCTTTAGGAATTCACCCTGCAAATAGCTATATAAAACCAGATTTAATATATGAAAATATTAATAAATGGATTGAAGAAGAAAAAATAATAGCTATTGGAGAAATAGGATTAGAAGATTGCAATAAAGAAGAAATAGATATTTTTAAAGAACAATTAAAAATAGCTGATAGTAGTAAAACAAAGATAATCATACACACACCAAGAGAAAATAAAAAAGAAACAGTTCTAAGAATAAAAGAAATAGTCTCAGAAAATATTAATCCAAAATTAGTAGTTATAGATCATGTAAATTTAAATATAATTGATGAGGTTATAGATGAAGATTATACTCTTGGATTAACAGTACAACCACAAAAAATGGAAGTTAAAGAAGCTATAGAAATATTGGATAACTATGGGTTTGATAAGTTTTTATTAAATAGTGATATAAGTAATAAACCATCAGATCCTTTGTCTGTTCCAAAAACAGTCCGAGAATTAACTAAATTAAATTATAATAAAAAGAAAATAGAAAAAGTAGCATTTAAAAATGCTAAAAAGTTTTTTAATATATAATAATTAATCTTTTTTCATTAAATTTACTCTTTTTGGTGAGACAAGGATTAAATTCTTATTTTTACATTGTGCAAGTAGAAATGCTTGTGCACCATGGCTTTCGCGAATATATTTAAGTTTACTACCAGCCATTCTAAAGTCTCTTTTGCTCTTTCTCTCTAAAAAAGATAAATCCAAAATAACAGGATTACTTTCTTCAACTACTTGATCAACCACATAATCCATATCATCAGTAGATTTAGGTCTAATTAAAATAATTTCATAAAATGACTGTTCTGGAGATATAGTGTAATCATTATCAGGAGAATAAGTTCCCCTATAACGATTATCCCACTTATTATTATTTTTATTATCCAAACTTTCCTCAAATCCTAAACTACGCTTTAAAGTATCTGTAAAACTCATACATTATTCTCCTGTAAAAACTCTAAAATAACATCTAATAATTTTGAAGCACCATTATTATAAACATCTTCAGCTGCTAAGTTAAATTCTTTTTCATATTCTTCTATGGTTGAATCAGAATTTTTTAAATTAAGTGATAAACCTATAACTTTAGTTGGTTCTAAAGATTCAATAGCTTTGATTTCCTCTTGGATTCCTCTTGGATTCCTATAAGGGTGATTTGGTCTATGACCTACAATAACAGCATCAGGAGCAGCACCTATTAAAATAGATGCAGATAAACCTCTAGGATGAGGATTGCCTTTTTCAGTTAAACTAGATTGACCTTCAATAAAGATAATATCTGGATTTAAATGTTCATCAGCATATTTTATTGAACTTAAAATAGCTGCTGGAACATCCATCGAAGATAAACTACCTGCCCTAAAATTAAAGTCTGTTGGTGGTTCTAATCCCATTTCATCTGTAGAAATAATAGCTGGTTTTAAACCTTTTTCTTTTGCAGCTTCCCCAAGCATTTTAGTTGTTGTTCTTTTTCCACATTCTTGAGATGTTCCACCAATAAATATTACAGGATTTTTAGATTTATAAGAAATCTTTGGTAAAACTTCAGAACAATTATCAGGACTAGAACCAGAAATTTTTTTTACAACCTCCATTCTAGGACTAATTTCTTTTATAACAACATTTTTTTCCTTAGCAAATTTTAAAAGAGCATCATTATTTTTAACAGATAAAGAGCGAAAAGAACAAACGACATTCTTACCATAGTTAATAGCTTGAACAGCATATTTAAGAGCAGAACCTTCAGCACCAATAGGTAGCATAATAGCTACAGAATTAAAATCAGAATTATTTAAATGATTTTCTAAATTTGGATAAACTATTTCTCCACAGAAAAGCTTCCCTTGTTTATTTATATCATCATCCACAAATCCTACTGTTTTTATTCCTTCAAGATTAGAGAATTTCTCTCCTCCTCCACCACATCCAACAATCAAAAAAGAGTTAAGTTCTTGAAGATCTTTTACTGAATTAACTGAATACAAAATACCACTCCTGAAATAACATGAACACAATATTTAATAATTTTAATTAAATTTAAATAAATTTATTAATACAAATAATTTATTTATAAAATATTTATATTAATAAATAGTAATAATATATTTTAAAAATATTTTTAATCTTTTAATATTTATGGTATTCTTCATTATTAAATATATGAGTTTTTATATGTTTTTGAAATTATCAAAATAAGTAAAATATTCATTAAGATAGTTATAATCAAGGCTAATAATTTATTTAAAAGTTTTTTGATAATAATAAATTGTTATTAAGCTTAAATTTTCAAAAAAATAGAAAAATATTTTTGTTTTTAATTTTTATATTCTAAATGTATTTTTTAGTTAAACAAAATATTTAGACCTGATATATAAAATATTTCAAAACATCTATTTCAAAAGAAAAAGCTATTAGTTCTTTTCAATGTGAATAAAACATTGTAATACATCATTTATTTTTTAACTAAAAGTTTAATTATCATAAAAAGTAAAATAATTATAATAATTTAAATTTTTAGGATTGATACTTTTGAGAAAACCATATGTAATTCTAATAGGAAGTGCTTCAGGAATAGGAAAATCTACAGTATCTGCAGAACTTGCTAAAGAATTAAATATTAAGCATTTAGTTGAAAGTGATTTTATAAGAGCTGTAGTTAGAGGAATTATTGGTAATGATTATGCTCCCTCACTTCATGAATCATCATATAATGCATACAAAACACTTAGAGACTCAAGTAACTATGAAAATTACGAAGAATTAGTAGCTAGTGGTTTTGAAGAACATGCATCTTTTGTTATTCCAGCACTTGAGAAGGTAATTGAAAGAGCTATTACAGATTATGATGACATTATTATTGAAGGAGTACACTTACTTCCAGGCTCAATTCACCTAAAGAAATTTAAAGATAAAGCAAATATATACTTTTTTGTTTTATCTGCTGATGAAGAATCCCATAAAAGTCGCTTTGTTAAAAGAGCCGTTCAAATACACCGTGGTGGAAAACAATTAGATTATTTTACAGAAAACAGAATAATACATGATTATCTTATTACAAAAGCAAAAGAAAATTCTATTGATATTATTGATACTGAAAATATTGAAATTACAATGCAAAAAATGTTAATGTACATAAACAGAACTTGTGATATAGTATTACTTAAAAATAATGTTGATGAGATTCCTAAGCTAATAGACATTCTTTTAAAAGACAACAATGGAGTACTTGAGAAGATATCTTATAAAATTGAAGGATTTAAAAATCCATTAGTTAGAAACATAAATCTTTCTGATTATAAAGAAGCACAAAAATTCATATCAGCACTAGATGAAAATCCTAATAAAAAAAGAGAACTTCAAAAAATTTATAATTTATCAAAATTCAGGATAACAAAGATTTGTGCAGCAAATAAAGAAGCTTTAGACAAAATTATTTCTGAATTAAAAGAAAATAATTTCATATATGAAGAATAGGGTGTTAAATTGGAAGAAATTAATGAAATGATTATTACTTGTCCTACTTGCCATGAAAAAGAATCTGCAAAGTCAATAATGAAAGAGATTGAAATACCTCACTTTGGAAAAGTATTAGAAACAACAATAGTCTGTGAAAATTGTAATTACAAACATAATGATGTAATAGCTTTAGAACAAAAAGAACCAGCAAAACATCAGCTTAAAATTACAAAAAAAACATTATCCTCAAGAGTCGTTAGATCACAATCAGCTACAGTAAGTATCCCTGAAATTGGAGTTAAAGTTGAACCTGGACCAAAATCAGAAGGTTATGTTTCAAATGTTGAAGGAATAATTGTTAGATTTGAAAATGCTGTAAAAAGAGCTTTAAATTTATTTTCTGATAAAGATTCATTAGAAAAAGCTGAAAATATTCTTGAAAAATTAGATGAATTAAAAAAAGGAAAAATAGAAGCTGAACTTATTATTGAAGATCCTTTTGGGCAGAGTAATATTGTAGATTCCTCTGCAATTATTACTCTACTTACAAAAGAAGAACTTAAAAATTTAAAAACTGGATTTACAATAATCGATGAATGAAATATTATTCTTCATCAATATTTTCTTCTTCAGAGTCTTCATCATTATTTGTTAAAAATCCTGAAAAATCACTATCTTCTTCAACAACATCTTTTAATTTTAGTGTTTTGTTAACATCCATAGCAAGTGCATTACAGTCTGCTTTAATAGCTTCTAAATGCAACAATATCCTTTCTTTTTCTTGATTGATTCTTTCAATATTAGTGTATGGGTAAGTTGATTCTTTAAGCATCTCATATTCAATAGTTGTATATGGATATTCATTAAGTTGTTTACATACTTTTTTAAGAACATCACCTAAAAATTTGTTCATTTCAACTTTAACTCTTTCCCTAATCATTTTATCATCATCAAGATTCTTTTTCATCAAACGAACGACTTCAGCCTTAGCAAAAGGTAATTTTTCATCGTCTTCGATTACTTCATCATCAGATAACTCTTCATCATTCAATTCTTCTTCATTTAAATTTTCATCTTCATGTTCAGACATAATTTCTTTACTCCTTTTAAGATATAATAAAATTAAAATTAATATTTAATTGAGACAAGATTTTTAAAAAATATAAAAATAAAGTTAACAATAATATATTAGTTATAACTTTATAAAAAATCATATATAAAAGTTTTTATAATTTTATAAAAAGGATTAAAATACTTATATGAAAATTTATCTAAATAAAAATAATTGAAGATAAAAATAATAATTCCATATGCATATAATAATTAAAAAGGTTGTTAATAAAACTTATTAGAAAAAGATTTAAACAAATTTAATGATAAGTAAAAAATATAAAAAGAAAGCTATAAATTAAATTAATAATATAGCTATTATAGTGTGTTACCAAACTTTTTCATATAAATGCATATTTTATTTATATATAGATATTAAATTAATTAAAAAATATTAGGTAATCAACTATATAAAAAAATTATAAATCTAAATTATTAAAAATGATATTATGAAAAAAATTATTTCAATTTTGTTTTTAATTATATTATTAGTTGCTACACCAATACATTCTAGTGATGTTTTTATAAGCTCTGATAATATGATTAACAAAGATGTTGATATAGAAATATTAAATTCCATAAAAGAAGATATTGAAAATATTGATAGTAGTATTAATGTTAAAATAGATCCAAATGCACCTGGACCTGGAGAAGGAACTCGGGTAATTACAAGTAATGGAGATACAGGCATTTCTCTTGCTGCAGCTTGTGCTGGAAATTTTTTAACACTTGCAGAATATTCTTTAAAATCAGATAAACAAATAATTTATGTTAATACTGGTGATTATGATATAAATAGTGATAATTCACTTAGAAGAGCATGGGACGATAATTATTCAAATGATTTATTTGCAGGAATTAAAAATCCAGGAAAATTCTTAAATGAGGCAGGTGTATCTACAGTTCAACCATTACAAAAATTTCCTGATGCAGGAAATAATGGATTTATAAGTGGAAACAATGAAGATGTTAATAAATATATAGCTAGTGAGTCAGTAAAAAGCATAAATAATTATGATTCAAATAAAGAAAAACATATTGATAGTAACTTAATAAACTATCATAAAATCCAACCTTCAATAATGGCTAGTAGCTCTCATGAACTTGTAAAAAGTGAATCAATTGATTCTAATTTAAAATATGATTCTTTCACCCCAGAACAACTTCTTTATCTAACAAGTACTTATTTAGGCAGTGATGGAATTGATAATCCTAAAAATTATGAAAAAGTCGAATCACCATTAAAATATTCTTTATTTACTAAAAATTCATACAGTATTGGAGAATATATGGAAATGGGAGAAATTGTAAAAACATATATGGATGAAAATGGAAAAGCACCTAATTATATTCAATATAAAGGAGCTATAATTAGCTATTATGATTTAGTGTATAATTTTGCAATAATAACACAAGATCATGATACAGCAAGTAATATGGGTTTTGATAGTGAATATGAATTCCATAAGTATAATGAATCTATATTTATAAATTTGATTCCATTTATTCTTGTAATAATAGTATTAATTTCAATATATTTGTTATATAGAAAAATTAGACATTAATCAACAAAAAATTAAGTAAAATTTCTATATGAGATTATGAAAAATAATATAGTTAATAAATGATAAATATAAAATAAAAGGAGTTTAGAATTATTATAGTAAATAATTAAAAAGTGATGTTATGTCTTTAAGAAGATGTTTTAAATGTAGATCAACAGTTGATGATAAGTATGGGTTTTGTACTAAATGTGGAGCAGAGTTTGAAGGAGAAACAATTGAAAATCAAGAAAATATCTGTATTAATTGTGGTTTTAAAAATAAATTTAATGCAATAAGGTGTGTTAAATGCGGAGTACCTTTATTAAAAACTAGTAATAATTTTGATATTTTCACATATAGGAAACAAAATTCCAAGACTTTAAGTAATGAGCCATTAACAAGAACAGAGAATATATTAGTTATACTTGGGTATATATTTTCATTATTCATTACAATTATAGGATTTTTTATATCAATTTATTTATTAACTAGAAATAAAATCATTTTAAAAAAACATGGAGCAATACAACTAACAATTGTGATATTTTCATTTACACTTGTATTATTAATGTATTTAAATGGAGACTTAAATAATATCACTATAGAAAATTATACAAATCTTTTAAATAATTATTTCAAATTATAATACATTACAAGTGCAGCTTCATTATTATTATAATAACCTGGAACTTCCCTATCAATTTTAAAATTAAATTTTTTATAAAAATTAATAGCTTCCTTATTGTTTACATTAACTTCAAGGGAAATCTTAAAAATATTAGCTTTTTTAAAAACCTCAATGGCTTGATTTAATAATAGAGTAGCTATTTTTAAATTTCTATAATTTTTATCAACAGCTATTGAAATTATATGACCTAATCCTTCTTCTTTAATCCAAAAAACAATATATCCTACAACATATCTTTCTTTTTCAGCTACTAAAAATCCAGTACCAATATCATATAATTTTTTAAACATATTAATACCATATGATTGATCAAAAGACATGGATTCTATTTCATAGACCCTTTTTAAGTCTTTTGGGGTAAATTCCCTGATTATCATAAAGAAACTCTTTTTAAATCTTTTTAATATAATTTATTTTTTAAAATTAATTAATGTTATTATTTTTAGTTATATTTAAAAAATAAAAGATTTATATTTTATATTGAATATAATTTAAAAAAGGAGATTTTAAATGTGGAAAGATTTAGGTGAATATATTTTAAGTTTTAAAAAAAAAACTCCTTTAAAAATAGTTGAGATTGGTGTGGGTAAATTTAGTAAAACATATGACTTTTTAATGAAAAAAAAAGATGTAGATATAATAAAGACTGATATTAACCCATTTGATAATTCAGTTATTAAAGATGATATAAGTAACCCTAATATGAATTTATATGAAGATATAGATATTATATATTCCATTAGGCCACCTTCAGAGATTCATCCTTATTTAATGAATCTTAGAGATAAAATTAATTCTATTCTTATAATTAAACCATTATTTAATGAAGATATAAATATTAAAAATAAAGAAATGAAACTTAAAAATTATAAAAAAGCTAGTTTCTATATTTATGGAGATAATTAATGACAAATATTAACGAAATATTATCAAAGTTTGAAAGTTCAAAGGATGGACTTTCAAATAATGAAGTTAAAAAAAGACAAGAAAAATACGGATACAATGAATTAAAAGAAGAAAAAAAGAAGCCACCAATTGTTTTATTTTTAATGCAATTCGTTGATATTTTAATTATTCTTCTAATAATTGCAGCTATTGCTGCTTATTTTGTTGGTGACTTAATAGACGCAATAGTAATCCTAATTGTTGTTACAATTAATGCAGTAGTAGGATTTATTCAAGAATATAGGGCAGAAAAAGCTATGGAAAAACTTAAAAGCTTAGTTTCCACTGAATCTGTTGTAAGAAGAGAAGATGAACTTTTAGAAATTTCTGGAAATGAACTAACTATTGGCGATATAGTTAATATTGAAGAAGGAGATAAAGTTCCAGCAGATTTACTTTTAATTGAAGTTAATGAACTTAGAATTGATGAATCTGCATTAACTGGAGAATCAAAACCAGTTAGTAAATTTACAGACTATGAAGATGTTGATTTAAAAGATATTCAAGAGCCTAATCCTCCTGAGAATGTAAAATCAAAAATAGCATATATGGACTCTGCTGTTGTATCTGGGCGAGCTGTAGGTGTTGTTTGTGCAATTGGAATGGATACATCAATAGGTAAAATAGCTGAAATGATTCAAGGAGAAGATAAAAAAACACCATTACAAGAAAAGATAAATTCCCTTGGTAAAACATTAGGTTTAATAGCTGTAATTGTTTGTATTGGAGTATTTATTATTGAATTTTCAAGAGGAATACCACTTGTTGAAACATTTATGACTGCAGTTTCACTAGCAGTTGCTGCTGTTCCAGAAGGATTACCTGCAGTTTTAACATTAACCTTAGCATTAGGTATGCAACAAATGGCAAAATCGAAAGCTATTGTTAGAAAATTACTTGCAGTTGAAACATTAGGTTCCTGTAGTGTTGTATGTACTGATAAAACAGGAACATTAACTAAAAATAAAATGTCTGTTAGAGAAGATATTTTATTAAATAAAGAAAAAGCATTAGAAGTTTGTGCTTTATGTACTAATTCCACAATTAAAGATGGAAAAGAAATTGGAGATCCTACAGATGTAGCTATAATGGCCTTTGGAGAAGATAATAACTACATAAAATCTGATTTAGAAAGTTCATATCCTAGAATTAAAGAGCTTACATTAGATAGTACAAGAAAAAGAATGACAACAATACATAAAACTAACGAAAAAATATATGTTTTAAGTAAAGGTGCACCAGAAATAATGCTTGATCTATGTGAAAACATAGATGAAAATGGTGAAATTAAAAGCATAACAAATAAAATTAAAGATAATATCAAAAAAGATATAAATAAAATGACAAATGATGCTCTTAGAGTAATTGGTTTAACTTATAAAGAATTAGATAAAGATACTGATTTAGATAATTTAAAAGCTGAAGATATTGAAAAAGACTTAATATTTGTTGGAATCGTAGGTATGATCGATCCTCCAAGAAAAGAAGCAGAAATAGCTGTTTCAGATTGTAAAAAAGCTGGAATTAAAGTTATAATGATAACTGGGGATCATCATGAAACAGCTGCAGCTATTGGAAAAGAAATTGGTATATTAACTGATGGAAAAGTAATGACTGGAGAAGAACTTGAAAAATTAAGTGAAGAAGAATATTTAAAGGTTTTTAAAGATATTCAAATCTATGCAAGAGTATATCCTGAACAAAAAATGCGAATAATAGAAGCATTACAAAAAGAAGGAACCATAGTTTCAATGACAGGAGACGGTGTAAATGATGCACCTGCTCTTAAAAAAGCATCTATTGGAGTAGCTATGGGAAGTGGAACCGATGTAGCAAAGGAATCATCAGATATGATTATCCAAGATGATAACTTTGCAACAATAATTGAAGCTATTGGAGAAGGACGTAAAATATTTGATAACATTAAAAGATTTGTTAAATTCCAAGTATCAACAAATGTTGGAGCAATATTAACAATTGTAGGAGCTTCAATCTCAGGACTGCCAATACCATTTAATCCAATACAAATTTTATGGATAAATATTATAATGGATGGTCCACCAGCACAATCTCTTGGAATGGAAGGCCCAGAAGAAAATTTAATGAATAGAAACCCTGAAAGTGGAGATATATTAAATAAGAGAATTTTAACCAAAATCATCACAGCAGGAGCAGTAATGGCAATTGGAACACTTGGAGTATTTATATACAAGCTAAACAGTCCTAGAACAAGTGAAATAGAAGCAATGACTATAGCTTTTACTTTATTTGTAATGTATCAATTATTTAATGCATTTAATAATAGATCAAAATCAAAAGTTAAAAATAAATTCTTCCCACTAGCTATTATAGGTTCATTTCTTTTACAATTACTTGTAATATACTTACCTTATCTACAAGGAATATTTAGAACTGCACCAATTGGATTAATTGACTGGATAATAATTGTTATAATAGCTTGTACAATATTTATATCTGATAAATTTATGAATAAGATTTTAAAAACTAGTTAAAGGTGTAAAATGAAAAGATTAAATGTTTTTTTAATAGGTGGAACAAAAGATTCTATAAATATTATAAAATACTTAAAAGAAACTTTCAACACATATATTTTAACAACCACCACAACAGAATATGGTTCTAGTTTAGCTATTAAAGGAGGAAGTGATGAAACAATAGCTAAACCTTTACCAAAAGATGATATTTTAGAATTATTAAAAAATAATAATTTTGATTTAATAATTGATGCAACACACCCTTTTGCAACGCATATTACAAGAACAGCCATTGAATGTTCTAAAATTAGCAAAGTTCCATATATTAGGTTCGAACGACCTACATCAAAGATTGAAAATATTGACAGTGAAAAGTTACATGAAGTAAAATCATTTGAAGATGCTGGTAAATTAATTTCAGAAAAATGGAATCAATATAATGTACTACATCTTGCAGGAACTAATACAATAGAAGATGTTTTAAAATCATTAAAACCAGAAAAATTTTACCCTAGAATTTTAAAATTAGAAAGTTCTATAAAAAAATGTGAAAAACTTAAAATTCCAAAAGAAAATATTACCTTCATGAAAGGTGTATCAACAGAAAAAGAAAATATAGAACTTATAAAAAAAATTAATGCAAAAGTAATTATAAGTAAAGAAAGTGGAGAAACTGGTGGACTTTCTGCTAAAATAAATGCTGCAAGTAAATTAAATATAGATTTTATTTTAGTTACAAGGCCAGAAGTAAAATCATTAAATGAAAATTATATAGTAAGAACACTTGAAGAATTAGATAAAAAAATTAAAGAAATATTTTCTTAAAAATTAAAAACTCAATATAAAATACTTTTATAGTTGATTACCTAATATTTTTTAATTAATTTAATATCTATATATAAATAAAACATGCATTTATATGAAAAAGTTTGGTAACACACTATAAAGCTCTAAAAAATAAATTTTTTTTAAATAAAAAGTAATAAATATATAATTAAAAACGCCGAGACTGGGATTTGAACCCAGGAGGAGAACATCTCCACAGGATTTCAAGTCCTGCGCCTTACCAGACTAGACTATCTCGGCAAAATAAAAAATTTAAAATTAGAATTGAAATATTATCCTTTAAATTCAATTTCAATACTAACATTATCTGGAACATTAACTTTCATAACTTGTCTCATAGCTCTTTCATCAGCTCCGATTCCAACTAATCTTTTATGAATTCTTAATTCCCATTTTTCCCAAGAAGATTTACCTTCACCGTCAGGTGATTTTCTTGCAGGAACGACTAATTTTTTAGTTGGTAAAGGAATAGGTCCAGATAAATCAACTCCAGTTCTTTCAGCTATTTTTTTAAGTTGATCACAAACATATACTAATTTTTCTGGATCAGTACCTGTAAGTTTAATCCTAGCTTGGTTCATTTTCATCCTCCAAAAATAAAAATAATTTAAATAGAAAATATTAATAATATTTTCTAGTGATATCAATCTGCTTATTTAGCAGGATCGATAGAAATACATAAACCAGCAGCAACAGTTTGACCCATATCCCTAATAGCAAACCTACCCATTTGAGGAATGACTTTAGCATCTTCAACAACCATAGGTTTAGTAGGTTTAACTTTAACAATAGCAGCATTACCAGTTTTTAAGAAATCAGGATTTTCTTCATCCACTTGACCAGTAGCTGGGTTTAATTTTTTAGTTAATTCTAAGAAAGTACATGCAACTTGTGAAGTGTGGCAGTGGAATACAGGAGTATAGCCAACAGTGATTACACCAGGGTGTTGTAAAACAACAATTTGCGCATCAAATTCTTTAGCTACAGTAGGTGCATCTTTAGTGTGTCCAGCAACATCTCCTCTCCTAATATCATTTTTACCTACGCCTCTTACATTGAACCCAACATTATCCCCAGGTTCTGCAGAATCAAACATTTCATGGTGCATTTCGATAGATTTTACTTCACCAGAAGCTCCAGCAGGTTCAAATATTACATCTTCACCTTTTTTCATAACACCAGTTTCGATTCTTCCAACAGGAACAGTACCTACACCAGTAATAGAGTATACATCTTGAATAGGTACTCTTAAAGGTTTATTAGTAGGCTTTTCAGGTGATTTGAGTTTATCTAATGCAGGAATTAAAGCAGGTCCTTTATACCAGGAAGTATTAGAACTGTTTTCTTCAATATTATCTCCTTCAAATGCAGATAAAGGAATGAATGGAACATCAGCAGGGTTGAATCCTACAGATTTAATTAAAGTAGAAATTTCTTCTTTTAATTCATTAAATTTACCTTCATCATAATCAACTAAATCCATTTTGTTAATTGCAACAATAAGTTGATCAATACCTAAAGTTTTTGATAAAAATACATGTTCTTTAGTTTGTGGCATTACACCATCATCAGCAGCAACAACAAGTACAGCTGCATCAGCTTGGGATGCACCAGTAATCATGTTTTTAACAAAATCTCTGTGTCCTGGACAATCCACAACTGTGTAGTCATATTTGTTTGTTGAAAATTTTTGGTGAGCAAGGTCAATAGTTACTCCCCTATCTCTTTCTTCACCTAACTTATCCATAACAAATCTGAATTTGTTTTCACCATCATCTAATTGTTGTTCAGCAATAGCTCCAGCTTTTAACAATAAGTGCCCTACTAAAGTAGATTTTCCATGATCAACGTGTCCAATAAACGCTAAATTAATATGTTCTTTTTCTTTTGCCATAATAAAACCTCTTTTTAAATATGATTAAAATCATTATTAAGCTTATATTTAGCTTATTAATAATTATGATTTTTTACATATAAAAACATGATGATTTTTTTTTAATTTTTTAATATAAATAATTTTATTAAATTTTATCCTAAATAATGATCAGGTCCATAAGGTTCATCAGATAAACCTTTTCTTTGACGAATTTCCCTAATGATTTGTTTTTGTAATTCATTTGGTAATCTTTCAAATCCTGCCATTTCAGTAGACCATAAACATCTACCTTCTGCAGCAGAACGAATATCACCTGCAAAACCAAACATTTCTGCAACAGGAACTTTAGATTCAATGGTTACCATATCATTATCTTGTTCCATATTTACAATTTGACCTCTTCTATTTTGAACTTCCCTTGTAGAGGAACCCATATAATCCTGAGGAACATTGATAAATACTTTTTGAATAGGTTCAAGTAAAGTAGGTTGAGCCATCATAATAGATCCAAAAATTGCTTTTCTAATTGAAGGTAATACTTGTGCAGGACCTCTGTGAATAGCATCTTCGTGAAGTTTTGCATCAACTAATTTAAATTTAAGACCAAATACTATCTCATTAGCAAGAGGGCCTTCATCTAAAGCAGATTCAAAACCTTCAAGTAAGAGTTCTTTAACTTCATCTAAGTATTGAATACCTCTAGTCATATTAAGGAAAACACTTCTATTGTATACATCCCAAACTCTTCTAGCTTCCTCTTTATTCATACCTTTATCCATAAACTTCTGAGCAGATTCTTTTCCTTTAACTCTACCTTCTTTAATTTCACCATTTTGTAATGCTTCAAAGAGTTCAGGTTCAATAGGTTCTACTTCGATATAAAATCTGTTGTGTTTATTTGGGGATTTACCTTCAACCGGTCCAGCTTTTCCAGCAACAGTTTCCCTATATACGACAATAGGTTCAGATGTTTGAATTTCAACACCTTTGTCATTAATTCTGTAACTAATAACTTCTAAATGAAGTTCACCCATACCAGAAACTAAATGTTCACCAGTTTCTTCATTAATATCTATTTTAATAGTTGGGTCTTCTTTAGCTACTTGGCGTAATACTTCAATTAACTTTGGTAAATCTTTAGTATTTTTAGCTTCAACAGCAACAGTAACAACAGGTTCAGATATATGTTCTAATCCTTCGAATTCTTTAATTTTATCTTCAGGAGAAGAAATTGTTTCACCAGCTATTGCTCCTTTAGCACCAGCAACATAAACAATATTTCCTGCAGGAACAGAATCAGTATTGACTCTTTCAGGACCAAAATAAACCCCTACTTGTTGTACTCTTGATTTACTATGAGAACCAACTAAATAAACTTCAGTACCTTTTTCAATTTGTCCACCATAAACCCTACCAGTAGCTATTTCACCAGCATGTTTATCTACAGAAACATTAGTTACCATAACAGCTAATGGACCATCAGGACTAGTATTTATCATTGTTTCACCAGCAGGAGAATTAATGTCCCCATCCCAAATATTAGGAACCCTATATTCCTGTGAAACTTTAGGAGAAGGTAAATGTTCTACAACCATACTAAGTAAAACATCAGACAAAGGAACTTTTTGTGCAAGTTCTTTTTGTTTTTCAGCATTACATAAATCAATAATATCCTTAAAATTAATTCCAGTTTCTTGCATAATTGGAACATTTATAGCCCAATTGTGATAAGCTGAACCAAAAGCAACACTACCATCAGCAACATCTGCTTTCCATTCATCTTTCTTATCCTCAGGAGCCATATTCTTAATTAATTTATTAGCCTCTGCAATAATTTTTAAGAATCTATTTTGTAATTCTTCAGGTTCTAATTTTAATTCATTGATTAATCTATCAACTTTATTAATAAACAAAACAGGTTTAACATTCTCTTTTAAAGCTTGTCTTAGAACAGTTTCTGTTTGAGGCATTATCCCTTCAACAGCACAAACAACAACCACTGCACCATCAACAGCTCTCATAGCACGAGTTACATCTCCACCAAAATCAACATGCCCTGGTGTATCAATTAAATTAATTAAGAATTCATCATCCTTAAATTTATGAACCATTGAAACATTAGCTGCATCAATAGTAATACCACGAGCTTGTTCTTGTTCATCGAAATCCAAAAATCTTTGATCACCAGCAAGTTCTTCAGAAATCATTCCTGCACCTGCAAGTAAGTTATCAGATAAAGTTGTTTTTCCATGATCAATATGAGCACAAATACCAATATTTCTAATTGAATCAGGTTGATACATTAACTCTTTAATTTTTTCAATCATTTTTGAACGTCTACTCAACTAAATCACCTTTATAATTAATGAGCTGCTTTAGCTACTCTTTCTTTCTCTTCTTTTTTCTGTAAAGCAAAACTTCTTGAATCTTCTTCAGAAGCAAGCATTAATTCATCAGCTAAACATTCAGCTACAGTTTTTTTATTTTTAAAAGCTGATTGCAAAGTTCCCCTAGTTAAAAAACCTAAAGAAAGATCAATTCTTCTTTGAGGTGAAATATCAACAGCTACTTGATAACCAATTCCCCCATATTTAATACGAGTAGTTTCTTCACGAGGAGAAGTGTTTTCAACAGCAGTAACTAAAACTTGAATAGGATTCTTTTTAGTTCTTTTGTTAATAACTTCTAAAGCATCTTTTATAATATTATATGCTTTATTTTTCTTACCTGAATTGATATGAGTTCTCATAATCTTATTCATTAATCTTTCTACAATAGTAATTTTAGACTTAGCAAATTGTCTTTTAACATGACGACCTGAAGTATGAGGAACAATAGTTTCATCTAAACATATATAATTTATTAAGCCTAAATCATCGACTTTGACTTCATCAAGATCCCATTTATCAAATAATTTATTCATAATAACACCTATCTTACAGGTTTCTCTATTTTTCCACTAACCATCTGTTCTAAAGCAACATTATTTACTTTAGAAACTTTCCAACGAACTCCAGGAATATCACCCATAGACCTTCCAGAAGGCCCACCAATTCCCTCAATCATAACTTCATCGTGTTCATCGATAAATCCTATAGCACCATCACCTGGTGCAAATGCGGTTAATTGTTTTCCATTTTTAATTAATTGAACACGAACACATTTACGAATTGCAGAGTTTGGCTGCTTAGCTTCAATTCCCACTTTTTCAATAACAATCCCTCTAGCTTGAGGAGAACCCTCAAGAGGATCTGCTTTAACATCTAAACGTAAAGCTTTTCTTTTATAATCTACATCTTTCCACTTAAAATTCTGTCTACTCCTTTTAAGCTTCTTTGCAGCAAAAAGTCCTGGCATAATTTTTTACCTCTAAGTTTTTATAAATAATAAATCATAACACTATCTAGAATATAAAATCCACCGCTGTGATTTATACACTTAACTAATGTACAATCTAAATCTTATATTAATAGAAACAGTATATAATTCATATACGAATACAAAAGTTGATTTACAACAATTGTTTATAATTTTTAAATTAGATAAATAGCTGGATTTATAAAACCAGAAACATTGAATTGAAAAATAAGAATGAAACATTCTTTATGAGTCAATGAAATATTTATCTATAAAAGATATATAAGAAGATATAATTTTCTATAAAGTTTTGCACACAAATTATAGTAAATAAGATATACCTATATCAAATATCTTAATATAATATATCATAATAAACACATATAAAACTATTGTTTTTTGTTTATTTAAATATAATTCAGAAGAAAAAATAGAAATAATAAAATTTAAAAAAAAATAAAATAAAATAATTAGTGGAAAATCCACTAAATTGTATACTATTTTAAAACAATATTACTAATATTGTGTTGTCTTTTAGCTAATAATTTAGCTCTTTCAATATTAATCCCTTTTTTACCAATAGCTATTTTTTTATTAGTATTGTCTGTTGCAACAGTAGCTATTTTTTCACCAGATTCTTTTTGAAGTACTTTAATACTTTCAAGTTCTGCAGGAGCTAAAATATTTTTTATAAATTCAGTTGAATCATCAGATAATTCAATGACCTCAACACCTTTATCAACTGCTTTTTGAACTTTAGTAACAGTACTTCCACCTTTACCAATAGCTAGACCCATATCACCATTTTTAACGACAAATGTTACTTTGCCATTTTCATCATCGATTATACAATCTTTGACCATAGCACCAGTCATATTTTCAAATAAAGCTATATATCTTATTTCATTTGCACTAAATTTAATAGACAATTAAATCTACCCCAATATTTCTAATATAGTAGAATCTCCTGGATCGTTTATGACTAAAGTAGCCACAGTGAAAGGTTTTCCACAAACAGAACCTAATTCTACACTAGTACCTTCGTATGTGTAGAAAGTAATTTCTGAAAGTTCAGAATAATATTTAACATCTTCAACAATTTCTTCAGGGCTATTATCTGCAACAATAACGAGTTCACCCTTACCTAATTTTAAAGATTGAATTGATTTCTCAGAGCCTAAAGTTACATCACCTGTATCTACAGCAACTCTGATTCCTCTATCTACGTCCATCATCTGCCTCCTTATTTATTTTTAGTTTTCATTTTGACACCGACTGAGCCAGTACCAAGAGGTATTGGTTGTCCAATAATAATATTCTCAATAATACCTGTTAAATCATCAATTTCTCCACGAATACTAGCACGGAGCAAATGTTTACCAGTTTCTTCGAAAGCTGCACGAGCAAGAACACTTGATTTTTCACCACTAATACCATGTCTTCCTATGGATCTAACCATTCCTTCAGAAGTCATCATATCAGCAACTAACATAATATGTCTAACATCAACTGAAAGTCCTTGTTCGTTAAGAGTACGTTGTGCTTCATTAATAATTGAATTACGAGCAGCTTCAATACCTAAAACAACTTCTATTTCATGAATATCATTAGTAGTAGTTCTGACTTTGTCAATACCATCGATTTTAAGAACATCACCAAGATTTGAACCCTCAGTATGAATAATCCACTCATCTTCTTTACGTATAATGATTTTACCTATATCTTTAATACCACTAATTTGTAAATCTCTTACTTTATCAGCTAAAAGACGAAGTTCTCTAATAGAAGTCTTAGCAGGTTCAAATGTTAAAACATTATCTTTAATAACAACTTTTTTAAAAGCTTTTTCAATATTAGCAATAATTTCTTTAAAATCTAACCTTTTATCTTCTATTTTGTTTTTATCAAGAGTTGCATCAACTTTCATATCAGCATAGTTTAAATGAAAATCCATTAGAATATCATTAAGAGTACTTTTACCAATATAGTTAGCTATTTTTTTTACAAACTCTTCATCTTGTTTTTTATCTTCTTCAAAGTAGATATCCATAGTTGGAGTAGAAATCTTTTTTCTTGCATCTACAATCTCAATAAGTCTCGGAAGACCTAGGGTAACATTTAATTCTGCTACTCCTGCATAGTGAAAAGTACGCATAGTCATCTGAGTACCTGGTTCACCAACAGATTGTGCAGCTACTGTTCCAACAGCCTCTCCAGCTTCAACATGAGCTCGGTCATAGGCTTCTTTAACTTTAATAACTAAAGAATTTAATTCTTTATCAGTTAATTCCCTTCTGATATATACTTCAGCCAAATCTTCAATGTAACTTTCTGGAAAATCTATTTTTGCTTTTTTTAAAGCCTTTTCAACTTTTTTGATTGCTTTATCCATTGTTACCCCTATTTAATCCTCATTTCATCAATAATCTTATCTAAATCTGCAGCTTTACCATAATCACTTTTAGCAGGATCTACACCATCTTCACCAAACATAGTTTGGATAACTAAACCATTATTATCAGTAACAAGACCAGATTCTTTAACTTGTAAATCCTGAAGAGCATTTACAAGTCTTCTTTGCATATAACCACTTTGAGCAGTACGAATAGCTGTATCAACTAAACCTTCTCTTCCACCCATTGCATGGAAAAAGAATTCAATAGGATCAAGTCCACCTTTATAACTAGAGTGAACAAAACCTTTAGCTTTTGCTCCAAGTTCGCTTTTTCTAAAATGAGGTAAAGTCCTATCAATATATCCTCTATGAATACGACCACCACGAACAGATTGTTGACCAACACAAGCAGTAATCTGAGTAAGGTTTAACATAGAAGCCCTTGCACCAGTAAGAGCCATTACAACTGAATGGTTATCCATTCCAAAATAACTTTCAGCAATTTCCCCCGATTTATCCCTAGCTTCACCAAGAACTTGCATAATTTTCATCTCTAAAGTTTCTTCTAAACTTCTACCAGGTAATGCTTCAAGTTCTCCTTCTTCATAAGCAACAACTAATTTATCTACTTTTTCTTCAGCCATTACTAAATGAGCATTAATTCTCTCTTGTGCCTCATCGGGAATTTCTTCATCGTTTGTACTTGTAGTGATTCCTGTTTTCATAATACCACAAATAGCTAAATCAGTAGAACGATCTAAAAATTCTTTGGTCCTAGTAGGACCATATTCTTTCATTATTGCATCTAAGATTTTTCCTGAGAATGAACCATAAGCTTTTTCATCCATAGCACCATAGAGAAGTTGTCCGTCTTTAATAACAACATAAGCATCGTTTTCACAATCTTCTTTAAGGCATACATCACATTTTCTACAAATTTCTGCTTTGTAATTGATATTAAAATCATCAGGAAGTAATAAACTAAATAGTTCTTTACCAGTCCAATCTTCATTTTTACGTTTTGGAATAGGTAAATGAGATTTTCTAATAATTTGTAATGCTTGTTCTTCAGTAAATGTAGATTCTTCTCTAGTTAATAAATATGCTCCAGAGATATGATCGTGAATAGCTCCAATAATAGGTCCACCAAATCTTGGAGATAAAATATGTTCTTGTACTCTCATTAAAGATTTAGCTTCAGCTCTAGATTCATCAGTCTGGAAAACATGCATATTCATCTCATCCCCATCGAAATCTGCATTGTATGGAGGACAAACACATAAATTAAGTCTGAATGTTTTATAAGGAAGAACTTTAACTTCATGAGCCATCATTGACATTCTATGAAGAGAAGGCTGACGATTAAATAGAACCATATCTCCATTGTTTAAATGTCTTTCAACTATATAACCTGGTTCTAATTTTTCCAAAATTGCTTCTTTAGTTTCATCATAAACCCTAATTTTTCTACCATCTAATCTAATAACATAATTAGCACCAGGATGAATATCTGGACCATTTTCAATGTATTTTTTCATTTCATCAATATTCCAATCTGTAACATAAGAAGGTACAGTAACTTCTTTAGCTATCATTTCTGGAACACCAACTTCATTAATACTTATATTAGGATCTGGAGAAATAACAGTACGTGCTGAGAAGTTAACACGTTTACCTGAAAGATTACTTCTAAAACGACCTTCTTTACCCTTAAGTCTTTGAGCTAAAGTTTTAAGAGGTCTTCCAGATCTGTGTCTTGCAGGAGGAACACCAGATGCTTCATTATCAAAGTAAGTAGTCACATGGTATTGTAATAATTCCCATAAGTCCTCTACAATAAGTTGAGGTGCTCCTGCTTCCATATTTTCAATTAATCGTTGATTAATTCTTAAAATATCAACTAATTTATGAGTTAAATCATCTTCTGATCTTTCCCCTGTATCTAATGTAATAGATGGTCTAACAGTAACTGGAGGGACTGGTAGAACAGTTAAAATTAACCATTCAGGCCTAGCTACTTCTGGGTTTACTCCTAAAACAAATGCATCATCATCAGTTATTTTTTCCAATTTCTCTCTAACTTCGCTAGAAGTTAATTTATAATCTCCTTGAATTATAGAAATAGGTTTATCAATTTTAATATCTTCTTGTTCTGCTTCACAGTGAGGGCAAACATCTTTTTTAGAAATATTATAAATTTCTTTAATTAAATCATTGAGATTTTCGCCTTGATTCAACAAATCATTTATTTTATCCCTATATTCTTCAATAGCAACATCATCTAAAAGAATACGACCACATTCATTACAAGTTGAACGTAAAATTTTATGAATTACATCACCAAAACCAACATGAATAACAGGTCGTGCTAAATTAATACTTCCAAAATGACCTTGACATTCTCCGCCTCTAAAACCACAGGAACGACATTTTAAACTTGGGTCAATAACACCTAAGTGAGGATCCATAAGCCCATTTTCAATAGGATAACCATCCTCATCATAAGTATCTGGAGTTTCAATCTTTACAACAGACATCTTACGTATGTCTTCTGGAGACATTAGACCAAAATTTATCTGTGCTATTTTTTTTATAAATTTATTCAAAATATTGACTCCTAATAAAAATTTTAATAATAACTAAGTTTTATCTCCTAATACTAATTTAGGGAAGATACATAAACTTTTAAGTTCATCTAATAATAATTTAAAAGCATAAGAAATTTCAACAGGATATGTTTCTATATCACCACAAAGGGGACAATATATTTTATTTTTATTTTTATCAAGAACAGCTAACATACCACAATGACTACAAACAATAGCTTCATACTTGTCTGACTCATCTAAAAGTCTCTCTTTAAGGGTTAATGCTGCACCATGAGCTATAAGACAATCTCTTTCCATTTCTCCAAACCTTAAACCACCTTCACGAGCCCTACCTTCTGTAGGTTGACGTGTAAGTACTTGAACAGGACCTCTAGAACGAGCATAAACTTTATCAGTTGTCATGTGATGTAACTTCTGGTAATAAGCAACTCCAACAAAAATCTCAGCTTCGATTCTTCTACCAGTAACACCATCATATAAAGATTCACAACCAGCTGATTCAAACCCATTATCAATAAGAGTTTTTTTAAGTTCTTTTTCAATTTCTTGATTAAAAGGAGTTCCATCAACTCTTTCTCCTTCAATACATCCAGCTTTACCTGCAATCATCTCAAGTACCTGACCAACAGACATTCTTGAAGGTATAGCATGAGGATTAACTATTAAATCTGGAACAATACCTTCTTCTGTAAATGGTATATCTTCTTGAGATAAGATAAGTCCAACAACTCCTTTCTGTCCATGTCTTGAAGCAAATTTATCTCCAAACTCAGGTTGTCTAGTATCTCTAACTCTAATTTTTGCAAGTTTACTTCCTTCTACAGTTTCAGTTAAAAGAACAGCATCAACAATTCCTTTTTCTCCATGTCTAACTGTAACAGAAGTTTCCCTTCTTTTATCTGCAACAGTTCCAAATTCATCGATTTCTTCTAAAAATCTTGGAGGAGATGTTTTTCCAATTAAAACATCACCAGAAGAAACATATGATTCTGGATTAACGATACCATCATTATCTAAATGCCTATAAGCTTCATCTGATCTGTATCCTTTAACATTCTTATCTGGTATTTCAAATTTATCTTCTTGTCCACCAGGATATCTCTTCTCAGCAGTATCATATGCTCTGAAAAATGAAGACCTTGCAAGACCTCTCTCCAGAGAAGATTTATTAATAACCATTGCATCTTCCATATTATACCCCTCATAACTCATTAAAGCTACAACAAAGTTTTGGCCTGATGGTCTTTCATCATAATTAGTAGAATCAATAATACGTGTTTTTACTATAGGAGTTTGTGGATGGTGTAATAAATGAGCACGAGTATCTGTTCTTAAAGCATAATTAGAAACATATAAACCTAATGCTTGTTTTGTCATACCTGCTTCCATAGTATTCCTAGGAGAAGAATTATGATCAGAAAAAGGAATAATACCTGCACAAATACCAAGCATTGTAGTTGGATCAATTTCTAAATGAGTATGATTTTCATTTAAATCATTTAACCCCATAGAAATATATGAATTTTCTTCCTCCTCAGCATCTAAATATTCAATAATACCTTTATTAGTTAAATCATCCCATTTTAAAGATTTTTTAGCCATCTTATTAAGATGATCATCTTTAAGAAGAGGTTTTCCATTTTCTACAACAATAAGTGGTCTTCTAGCTCTACCTGGATCATTGAAAATATAAATTTCATTGTTTTCTGAATAATAAGTAATATTCATTTCATGTGAAACTTCTCCTGATCTTCTTTTAGCCCTCATTTCATTTGTAAATTCCTCAGGATTTTCACAAGATCCTATAAATTCCCCATTAATATAAATTTTAGCTTTTGACACGAAATCCCTCCTAAAACTATTCCTCTAAAACATTCATATTTTTAATAATTTCTTTTATTTCTTCAGAATCAGAACCTTCTGAAATATTACACATTAAAGCTAAATTTTTAACCAAACCACAATTAGGTCCTTCTGGAGTCTCATTAGGGCATATTTTACCATATTGCGTTGGATGTAAATCACGAGCTTCAAAATGAGGTTGACTTCTAGTTAATGGAGATACAACACGTCTTAGATGTGATAAAGTACCCATAAAACTAGTTCTATCTAATAACTGACTAACACCAGCTCTTCCACCAACCCAATTACCAGTAGCTATAGCATGTTTAATATTTTCTGTTAAAACATCAGAACGAACAGCTTGGCGAATAGATAATTCTTTTCCTCTAGAAATACTTCTTTCAAGTTGATAAGTCATATCTCTGGTTAAACTTGTAAAAGCAACTCTAAATAAATCTTCCATTAAATCACCAGAAACTCTAAGCCTCTTATTAGTATAATGATCTTTATCATGAGGTTCTCTCTCTTCATGAATAACCTGAAGTAACATTTCAGTCATCTTAGCTAAATAAATAGCTTTATTTTCACGTTTTTCATCAGTAATTCCAATATGAGGTAATAAATAATTATTAACAACATCTTCAGCACGTTTAATACGATACTCTTCAGTCATTCCTTTAGCAACTCTATTACCAATGTATTTAATAGCTGCTTGTTGTAAATATTCATTTCTCTCATCTTTAGAAAGACCATCCATTTCTTTTGGATCTAATTTTAATGCAGGTTCAGAAACTTGAATATCATCTGCAATAATCATTTGATAATTAAAATCATCAGAAATAGATGTGATAATCTCTTCATCAGTAGTAAACCCTAAAGCTCTAAGTAAAATAACAAGTGGAATTTCTCCTGGAACATAAGGGAAAGAAATTCTTAAGAAAACACCACTTTTTCTAGGTTTTTTATACTCTAAAGAAATCCTAGCTCTAAAACCACTTTTAATGGATGTAACAACTGCTTTAGCACGTCTATCAACTACTTCACCAATTCTCTCAAGAATAATTTTATTAGGAGCTATTTCTTCCATTGTTACAACAGCTCTTTCAGAACCATTAACAATAAAATAACCTCCAAGATCTTTTGGATCTTCACCTTGTTCAATTAACTCTTCTTCATTAAGGCCTTTTAAGTGACAAATATCAGATTTAAGCATTAAAGGTAATTCACCTATATAGACCTTTTCTAAAGGATTATCTTCGCCTTCTTCATTTAATGCCATTTCAAGATACATATGAGCAGAATAATTTAAATTCCTAAGTCTCGCTTCTGTTGGAAAAATCATGCTTTTTGAACCATCTGCTTCTTTAGTAAATGGTTTCTCTATAAAAATTTTTCCTGTTTTTAAAGAATATTTACCATTCTCTAAAGAAATATTTTCTGTAATGTCAATAATATCCTGAATTCTATTATTTACAAAGTCATTATATGATTTTATATGGTGGTCTACCAAATCATATTTATCAAAAAATGTGTCTACCAATCCCCATGTATTATTTTTCATGGACTTCCTCCATTCATATACAAATATTAATAAAAATAAATTTAATTCAACAATAATTAATTTCTAAAAAAACAAGCAACATACCATTAATTGAAAATCACTTTTCAACTACTCGATAGGTAACAAACGTTCCTGCCGTTTGACTATCACGGGTAATCTTTAGAATATCTCCTTCCTTAGCATCGATGTTTTTAGAAACAGGATCACTAAGTTTAATTTTAGGTAAATTTTTTATTTCATAATCTAAATCTTTAAAAGATTTTTTAATTTCAGAATTAGACATGATTTCATGTTTTGGGACGAGATTATGTTTTAAAATATCAATTTTCAAAATATTTTCCTCCAGCTAGAAAACTTAAACTATAAAATTAGAAACGGGCCCGACGGGAATTGAACCCGCGGCCGCTTGGTTAAAAGCCAAGCGCTCTGCCAGACTGAGCTACGGGCCCTGACAATTGAAAAAATTATCACTACCTTAATCTGCTTTAATTTTTAAAGCGCCCTGGCCGGGATTTGAACCCGAGTCGCGGGCTCGACAGGCCCGCATGATAGCCCCTACACCACCAGGGCAAATTAATAGTAATGATATAAAAATATACATCAATAAACTAAATTAATAATTTATAGATAATATACCTCATAATAAAATATCTAATTAATCCTATATAAAGGTTTTTATAAAAATTTTATTATATTAAATAATTTAAAAATTGTAAATCCCGCCTGCCGGACTTGAACCAGCAACATTTGGATCTACAGTCCAACGCTCTGCCAAATTGAGCTAAGGCGGGACATGAAATGGGACCGCCCGGATTTGAACCGGAGTCTCAGGCTCCCAAAGCCCAAAGGATCGACCAAGCTACCCTACGGTCCCATAACTTATTAACAATATACTTTTTTTAATTTATAATTTCTTACATATAAAGATTAGTATTAATCATGTATAATAATTTTAAAATGAGAAATTATCAATAATTGATTTTTCTTATTTTATAAGCCCCGGACGGGAATTGAACCCGCGACCACGAGATTACAAGTCTCGCGCTCCACCAGACTGAGCTACCGAGGCAATTTAAATTCACTATACAACAATACAAATTTTATAAATTTTTACTTAAATACTTTTCTATTAACTTAAAAATGAATAAGAAAAAACTTATAAAAAATAAATAATAAAATTAAAAATATGGAACAAATAGCTGATGAAATAAAAAATGCATTAGAAAATATCAAAGAAAAAAAACCATTAACCCAATGTATAACAAATGTTGTAACAGTAAATGATTGTGCAAATGCTGTATTAGCTGTTGGTGCATCACCTATAATGGCTGATGATGCAGAAGAAGTTGAAGAAATAGTTGAAATAGCTGATACATTAGTAGTTAATATAGGAAAATTAAGTGAAACACAAATAGAAGCAATGAATGTAGCTTGTAAATATGCAAGTAAAACAAAAACACCAATTACAATAGATCCTGTTGGTTGTGGAATAAGTAATCTTAGAAATAAAACAACAATGGATATAATTAATAATTATTATGTTTCAGTTATAAGAGGAAATATGTCTGAGATTAAAGCAATAGGTAATTTACTAGAAATTAAAAGTGATAATAGTGAAAAAGCTAAAGGTGTAGATGCAAATGAGTCAGATATAATTACAAAAGAAAATTTAAAAACTAATAGCTTAATTGTAGAAAAGGTATCTAAAAAAACAAATGCTGTTGTAATAGCTAGTGGACCAATAGATATAATTTCAGATGGAGAGAAAACAATAGCTATTGAAAATGGTGATTCCATGATGGAGAGAATAACTGGTAGTGGTTGTATGTTAAGTTCCATTGTTGGATCATTTATTGGTTCTTCAGATACATTTAATGGAAGTATAGCAGCTACTTTGATTATGAGTATAGCTGGTGAAAATGCTAAAAAATATGTAGATGAGCATAATCTAGGGACAGGCACATTTAGAAGTAAATTAATTGATAATTTATATAAATTAGATTCTGAAGAAATTATTGAAAAAGGGAATATATATACGATAGAATGAAAGATATAGATTACTCATTATATCTTGTTACAGATAATAAAAATGAAAAAGAGTTTTTAGAGATTATTGAAGAGTCAATAAAAGGTGGAGTTAATTTAGTTCAGCTTAGAGAAAAAACATTAGATACTAAAAATTTTTTTAATTTAGCTTTGAAAGTAAAAAAAATATGTTCTAACTATAATATTCCACTAATAATAAATGATAGAGTTGATATTGCAATAGCTATTGATGCAGATGGAGTTCATGTAGGCCAAGATGATATGCCATGTACAGTAGTAAGAAAAATGATTGGTAAGAATAAGATAGTTGGAGTTTCTACCTCAACTGTTGAAGAATCTATAAAAGCAGAAAAAGATGGAGCAGATTACATTGGTTCTGGTGCAGTATTCAATACTTCAACAAAAGATGATGCCCCAAGTATTACAAAAAATGAATTAAAAAAAGTTGTAGAGTCAGTTTCAATTCCAACAATAGCTATTGGAGGAATTACACAAGAAAATATTAAAGAATTTAAAGGAACTAAAATTAAAGGAATTTCAGTAGTATCAGCTATTATGAATAGTGATAATCCTAAATTATCTGCAGAAAAATTAAAAGATGAATTTAATAAACTTTAATTTTTCTTATATGCTTTTTTTAAAGCTTCAACTGCAGCTAATTTTTTACCAGCAAGTAAGCTAATAGAAGCTCCTCCACCACTACTAACATGATCCATTTTATCAGTAAAACCTAAACTTGCAGTAGCTGCAGCAATATGCCCCCCACCAATAATTGAAAAACCACTAGAAGAAGCTATTGCATTGATTAAATCTTCAGTACCAATAGCAAATTCTGGTTTTTCAAAAACACCAGCAGGACCATTAGCAAAAATAGTTTTAGCATTTCTTATAATTTTTGCATAATCATCAATTGATTCAACACCAATATCAAAAATAGGGAAATTTGGAATCTCATTAATATCAACATCAACACGTTTACCATCTTTTTCAATAGCTACATCTTTTGGATAAATGATTTTATCTGGAAATTCATTAATTAAATCCTTTGATTTTTCAACCATTTCTAGATATCCTCTATTTGCAATAAATTCTTTATTAATTTCATTAATATTAAAATTATTAGCCCATAGAAAAATATTAGCTACAATACCTGTTGTTAAAATCAAATCAGCAGTTTCATTTTTTAAAACATTTTCAATAACATCAATAGAATCTTCAGGTTTCATACCACCTAAAAGAAATACACAAGGTTTTTTAACATTATCTAAAGCATTTTGAATAATTGTAAGCTCTTTTTCCATGACACGACCTGCAGCTGATGGAGTGTTAATTGTAAATCCAATCATAGATATTTGAGATCTGTGTGATGCAGCAAAAGCATCATTAATATAATAATCAACTACTTTAGTAAGTTCTTTAACTAAAATAGAGTTGGAATGCTCTTTTGGAGTTCCATTTAAAGATTCTTCTGCAAAAAATCTAATATTTTCAAGTAGAAGAATATCATGAGGGTTTAAATTTTTAATAGCTTCTTTTGCAAATCTTGAGAAAATAGAATCAATGAAGTTAACTTTTAAATTAAGGATTTTAGAAAATTCTTCAGCATGCTGCTTTAAAGATGTGAAATCATCTTTTCCTGGGCGACTTTGATGAGCCAAAATAATTACTTTAGCTCCTTTATTTGAAAGCTCTTTTATAGTTTGTGCATGTAATTTCATACGAGTATCATCTAAAATAATACCACTTGAAGGATCTACTGGAGAGTTAATATCAATCCTTACAATTACTGTTTTATTTTCAAAATCAAAATCATCAATAGTATTAAATTCTTTAGCCATCTTCCCACACAATATGTATTATAAATTAACTTTTTAGAACACATTATATTTAAAATTTTATACTTTGAAAAATTTGTTTTAAATGATTTAAATTTTTTATTTTTAGTTAAGTTAGTTTATTTAATTGTAATTTAACTAGATTAATTCAAAAATAGAATATATACTTTTAAAAAAAATTAATTAAACATATTAATATGCAAAAAGTTCTTATAAATTTATAATTATGATTTAGAGTAATGTTGGAAGATTTATATAATAGCTATAATATTTAAAAAGAAAAAATTATTAATTGTTTTTTAAAGAATTTATTTCAGATTCTAATTTTTCTTGTTTTTTAATAATTAATTTTAGTGTTTCATTAACGGGATCAGGTAAATTTTGATGTTCGTGGTCAAGTCTATACTCCCTATTTTCATGAACTACTCTTCCTGGAACACCAACAACTGTAGCTTCATCAGAAACATCATTTAACACAACAGCACATGCTCCAACTTTTGCATTTTTTCCAACATTAATATTTCCAATTACAATAGCTCCAGCACCAATTACAGCACCACTACCTATTGTTGGATGTCTTTTTTCTGTAGACAAACTAGTTCCTCCAAGAACAACTCCTTGATATATAAGAACATCATCATTTATTATAGCAGTTTCACCAATAACAACTCCCATTCCATAATCAATAAAGACTCTTCGACCTATTTTAACTGCTGGATGTATTTCAATACCTGTAAAAAATCTATTTAAGTGACTAATAATTCTAGAAATAAAAAACATATTGTGTTTCCATAATTTGTGAGATATTAAGTGAATCCAAATTGCATGAAGCCCTGGATAGCAAAAAAATATTTCTGCAGAATTTTTAGAGGCAGGGTCTTGAATTTTTGCCATTTTTATATCTTCTTTAATCCTCTCAAACATTATACCACCTAAAAATTATTATTTAACTGCACTCAAAATCATCATCATTTCCACAAGAATTGCATTTTTCAGGAACTCCACCTTTTTCTTTATGAAGATAACATAAAATATCTTCTTTTCTTATTTTTCTGCATATATCGCATATTTTAGGAATAATATCTAATTGATTAATTTTTTTATCATTTAGATTAACAGCTAATTCTTTAATCATTGATTTTGTTTCATCACTGAAATCTATTTCTTTACTTCCTCTTTTATCACTTAGATATTGAGAAACCGCAGGTTGAGTAATATCTAAAAGTTTAGATATTTCAATTTGCTTCATCCCTAAATTAAAAAGTTCTTTAGACAGTATAGATCTAATAGCTGGTATAGCATACCACACAACTATTTCACATGGTTGTTTCATAATCAAGCCCCATTATTAAAAGCTATTATATCATACCACACAACTATTTCACGTACTTGTTTCATTATTAACACCTCTTCTTAAAAAAATATCAGAGTATTCATCATAAATATCTTTAAATACCCAGTCCATTGAAAGATATCTCTCACCAGTATCAGGTAATATTACTAATATCTTTTTATCTTTATTTTCTTCTCTTTTAGATACTTGAAGCCCAGCAAAGATAGCAGCACCTGATGAAATTCCTGCTAGAATCCCTTCATTTTTAGCCAATTCAATCATGGATTTAGCTGCATCTTCATCTTTAACTTTAATAATTTCATCTACAACAGTAGAATCATAAACATCTGGAACAAAACCTGGACCAATTCCTTGAATCTTGTGAGGTCCTGGTTTTTCACCACTTAGAACTGGAGATGCTTCTGGTTCAACTGCAATAGCTTTTAAATTAGGATTTAATTCTTTAAATCTTTTAGCTAATCCTGTAATTGTTCCTCCAGTCCCAACACCTGCAACAATAATATCAATTTCACCATTAGTAACTTCTAATATTTCATTTGCAGTTGTATTATAATGTGTTTGCCAATTAACGTCATTTGTAAATTGACTTACAGAGAATGAATTATCTGTTTTCTCTAATAGCTCTTTTGATTTAGCTACTGCACCATTCATACCTTTTTCTCCAGGAGTTAAAACTAGTTCTACTCCAAAGATAGCTAACATTTTCTTTCTCTCAATTGACATTGTATCTGGCATTGTTAAGATTAATTTATATCCTCTTGATGCTGCAACAAAAGCAAGCCCAATACCAGTATTACCACTTGTTGGTTCAATTAAAATTGTATCTTTATTAATTAAACCCTTTTCTTCAGCATCATTTATCATTCCAACAGATATTCTATCTTTAACACTATTAAGTGGATTAAAAGATTCTAACTTAGCTATTAATTCACCTTCTGAATCTTTATTTATATTATTAAGTTTTACAATAGGAGTATTTCCTACAAGTTCTGTTATATCATTAGCTATTTTATTATTTTTCATTCTACCACCCTTATTTATCTTCTATACTTATTCCTAAATCATTTATTTTATCTCTAATATAATCTGAAAGCTCATAATTTTTTTCTTGTCTTAATTTATCTCGAGTTTCAAGTAATATTTTCAACAAATCGTCATAATCCCCCTTATCTTCTTTTAAGTCCTGATAGAAAAGATTTAATTTAAAAATGCTTTCTACATCTTCATAAAAAGCTAATGTTTCATTAATAAATTTTAGTGAATTTTTATTAGGATTTGATTCATGTTCACTAATAAAACCATTTATTACTTTTGTAAAGTTTAATATATCAGCTAATGCTTTAGATGTATTAATATCATCATCCATATCTTTAAAGAAGTTATTTTTAACTTCATATAACTTATCTAGTAATTCATTATTTTCTAACTTATCTTCAATATCTAAATCTTTTTTAAAATCAATTAATTTTTGAATTGTGTTTTTTAATCGTTTTAAATTTTTTTCTGCTTGATCTAGGGATTTTTCTGAAAAATCAATTCTTGTCCTATAATGAGTGGATAATACAAATAAACGAAATACCATTGGATCCCATTTTTCTAATAAGTCCCTTATTGTAATGAAGTTATTTAATGATTTAGACATTTTAACTCCATTTACATTTAAAAATCCTGTATGCATCCAATACTTAACCATTGGTTTTTTATTTGATAATGCTTCCATTTGAGCTACTTCGGCTTCATGGTGGGGAAAAATTAAATCTAAACCTCCTCCATGGATATCATATTGTTGGCCAAAAAATTCTTCAGTAATAGCTGTATCTTCAATATGCCAAGCTGGTCTTCCTTTACCCCATTTAGAATCAAAATTTGGTTCTTCTTCAGTTTTTTTCCATAAAGCAAAATCTTTAATATTTTTTTTATTTGAATCAAAACTATGTGTTTCTAGATTTTCATTTTGTAATCTAGACTTCTGTTTATTAAGATCCTGATTTGATAGTTTTCCAAAGTCTGAAAATTTAGACACTTCAAAATAAATTCCCTCACTAGTTTCATAAGCATATCCTTTATCAATTAATCTTTGAATTTGATCTAGCATTTCGTTTATATAGTCTGTAGTTTTAGGATATGCATTAACAGAATTAACATTTAAAAGATCCATATCTTCTTTAAAACGTTTTTCATAATAATTTGAAATAGATTTAAAATCTATTTCTTTCTCTTTTGATTTTTGTATTATCTTATCATCAACATCCGTTATGTTTTCTATTAAAAAAACTGCATATCCTTTATATTCTAGATATCTTTTTATTAAATCAAATGCAACATATGTACGCCCATGACCTATGTGAGCATCTTCATATACTGTTGGACCGCAAACAAAGAAATTGATTCTATTATTACCTCTACTTTTGAATAGTTCTTTTTCTCTTGTCATAGTATTATATATTTCTAACATTTTTGCTCACATTTTATTTTATTAACAATTGTTATAATATTAATTTTATCTTATATATAAACTTAACTAAAAATCATTTAACTTAAAAATATGACCATATAATAATATAAGGATAAGATAGCTTTTGAATTCTCTTATTTTAATTAAAGTATTAATTAAGAATATAAATCATTACATAAAAACATTTATATACTAACATATAACAATAGTTATATTTTAAGATTATAAACAAAAAAATGATAATATGAGTAAGGAATTGACATACTCTCTGACTGATTATTTTATGAAGTTTCACTCGGAAATTTTTGCTCTCTATTATAAGCTACAGTTTCTTGTTTAGATAGAACTAATGTTCTATAGTAACGCAAGCTTAAATTCCTACATGTCCTGTAGTACATTCATTATTCATTCGGATAGCTTCATTAAGAATGTTAATAGATGCATTAATATCTCTATCATGTTTTGTCATGCATTCTGGACAAGTCCACTCTCTTATTGTTAGCGTTAAATCTTCTTTTTTGTATCCACACTCACTACAAAGCTTTGATGATGGGAAAAATTTACTTATTTGTATAGATTTTTTACCATGCCATTGGGCTTTGTATTTTATCATGTCAATAAGTTTTGACCATGATATTTGACTTATGCTGTGACTTAATCGTTTGTTTTTTATCATGTTCTGTACTGATAAGTTTTCTAAACCGATTAAATCAAAATTTTCGATTATTTTTGTGGATAGTTTCTGATATTCATCGTTACGGATATCAAAGACTTTATTATACAATTTATGTAATTTCTTAACATTTTTAATGAAGTTTTTAGAACCTTTAACTTTCCTTGATAGATTTCGGTTTAATCGCACTATTTGGTGTTCTATTTTAGTTAGGCGAGTGATTGGCTTTCTCTTTTCACCATTACTAAAAATCATCAAATCCTTTAACCCTAAATCAATACCAACATTATTTCCAGTTTTTGGTAATGGATTTATTGGGACATTTTTACAGTTTAATACTGCAAACCATCTGTTATTTTCATATTTAATAGTAACAGAAAGGATATCTCCTAAGATTTTCCTATTATCTCTGTATTTCACTAGTCCAAATCGTGGTAACCTTAATTTATTATGTTCAAATCGTATACTATTGTTATTGTTCTTTAAACGAATACTTTGCACTGGATTTTTTCGTGATTTGAATCTAGGAAACTGATTTTGGTGCTTGAAAAACCTAATCATACTGTCTTTGAATATATCGCAAGTTGATTGTAAACTAGTGCTTTCACTATTTTTTAGGAAAGAATAGTCTGATTTAAGTACATTTAACCAATTATTAAGTGTCGAACGATTAAGTTTGAGTTTATAATTATAAGGATTGATATTTGGATTATTAACAACTAAACTAAAAATTAACCGATTATAATTAAGTAATTGGTTGAATACAAATCTGTTGTATCCAAAATTCTCGTATAATTTATCTTGCAAGGATTTATTCGGATATATCCTAATTTTATAAGATTTCACTACTGTTTTCATAGTCTTTTTTTTGTTTTTTGTATATATGAGGTTTAGTTTTAAATAACAAATCGTGTGTGGTCTGATTCAAAAAAATATTATCAATGAGTCTATTGAATATTTCAGGAGTTATATACTTGTCTTCTGTATTTAATTACAAGCACCAGATGATATGTCAACTTATATACTGAATGTTGATTATTATCTAAGTCATGACCCATAGGTACTTATATTTATTTTAAACTATTTAAAACTTTTGATTCAAACCATGATACTGAAATTCATCTATGACTGAAATATTTCATTAAGATTCAGTCATAGTATTCTTTCGGGTCTAAGATAAATTATATGGACCAAAAGGTGTTGGAGCATTATACATTAGAAAAAATACTAGATTAGAACCAATACTTCATGGCGGAGGTCAAGAAAAAGACCTAAGCCCTGGAACAGAAAATATACCAGGAATCGTTGGTTTTGGAAAAGCATGCGAAATAGCTAATCTAGAATTAAAAACAAAAAGTAACGATTTAAAAGAACTAAGAGATCATTTAGTAGAAGAAATACTAAACAATATAGAAGAATCTTACTTAAATGGAAATTTAGAACATACAGTTCCTGGAGTTTGTAATTTTCATTTTGTAGGAATTGAAGGAGAAGGATTAATTCTACTTCTAAATAAAGAAGGAATTTGTGCTTCAACAGGTTCTGCCTGTTCATCAAAAAAATTAGAAGTTTCACATGTTCTAAAAGCTATTGGACTAGAAGATGTAGATTCTCATGGATCTCTTAGACTAACATTAGGTTATGAAAATACTGAAGAAGAAGTTAAAAAAGTAGTAAAAGTTGTTAAAGAATCAGTTGAAAAACTTAGAGAAATTTCTTCAATATGGAATGAATAAGAGGTTAAAAAATGTATACTGATAAAGTTATAGATCATTTTGAAAATCCTAGAAATGTAGGGACAATAGAAGATGCAGATGCAGTGGGAGAAGTTGGAAATCCAACATGTGGAGATATGATGACAATTTATTTAAAAATTAAAGATGACATCATAAAAGATATAAAATTTAAAACATTTGGATGCGGCTCAGCAATAGCAACAACAAGCATGATAACAGAATTAGCTAAAGGAAAAACAATCGATGAAGCATATGAAATAAGTCGAAACGATGTAGCAGAAGCTCTTGATGGGCTTCCACCTATAAAAATGCATTGTTCAAATCTTGCAGCTGATGCATTACAAGCAGCTATAGATAACTACAAATCAAAAAAATAATTTTAGAATTTTCAGTTAGTAATTTTAAACTTTTAAGTCAATTGATGTATATCTTGAGTTTCTAGAAATAAATTTTAAGCTTATGAATTCTTTAAATAAAAATTTTATTATAATATTAACTATGTAAGATAAGATTACTATTTTTAATTATAGTTATCTTTTAGTAAATGCGAATAAGAAAATTAGGAAAAAAAAAGAAATAAATTAATTCTATTTTAAAGAATTAATTATAAAGTTTTAACATCAATTTTATTGGAAGTAGAATAACCATCATAACTAGAAGTTATAACATAATGACCAGGATCAAGATTAATCGTTAATCTAGCTATTCCCAAATCATCAGTTAACCTTGTATAGAAAACACCATTAATATTAAAAGTAATATTTGTATTTACAACTGGTTTACCAACACCATCAACTAATTTTGCTTGGAATTTAGAACCATCCTTATGATTTAAAGTTAAATCATAAGCAGTTAAACTAGGTAAAACCTTAATAGTATTACTATAAGTTTGATTATTATCTGGATGATACACAGTTATAGTGTAAGTACTAGGAAACAAATTAATACTCAAAGTAGCAACACCCTCACTATTAGTAGTTCTTGTATAAAAAACACCATTAATATTCATACGAACACTCCTATTAACCAAAGGATTACCATTATCATCTAAAATCTTAACATGATATTGTGAACCATTTTTATAAATCTTTTCTAAATTACTTCCTTGTATTGTTGATAATACTTGTATTAAATAACTCATCTGCAAGTTATTATTAGGATCTATAACAGTTATTGTGTAATTTCTAGGATTCAAATTAATAGCTAAAGTAGCTATACCCTCACTATTAGTTATTCTTTTATACATTACACCATTAATATTCATTGTAACTTCTATATTAGCTATTGGTTTACCTGTACCATCTAATATTTTAACATGAAATTGGCTTCCATTTCTAAAATACTTCACTAAATTATTTCCTTCAATTGTAGGTAAAACTGTTATTATTGATCTTTTAAATGCAACAGACTCATTATCATTATAAGTTGCTGAAATTTCATATTTCCCAGGGTTAAGATTAATAGCTATTTTTGCATACCCATCATTATCTGTTACTCTTGTGTAATTATTACCATTAATATTAAATGTAATTGACTTATTTACTAAAAAGTTACCTTTATTATCAGTTAAACGAACAACGTAATAAGACCCGTTTTTAAAGAATAAAATTAAATCATTACCTTCTAGTACAGTTAATCCACTACTTACAGAGATGTAATAATAATTATTTGCTCTAGTAAAATTACCTTCACCATTAAATGTAACTATTACTTTATAAATACCGATTTTTAAAGAAACATCCAAATAAGCTCGACCACTATTATCAGTAACAGATTTATAAGTAATATTACCTATTTTAAAGATGATTTCTTTTCCTATTAATAGATTACCTTCACTATCAGTTAAAACAACATAAAATTTAGCTTTATCATCAGAATAATTTAAAACACTATCCTCTCCCCTAATAATTGTTTTAATCCTATTACCTGAAACATCAACATTCACAAAATTACTAACAAAGCTTGCTAACTGCTTATCATTACCATTATAATACGATTTAAAAATATAAGAACCATAATCTAAATCCAATTTAAAAATTCCTTCACCTTTAGAATTAGTAGTAATATGATAAGTTCCAATAAGAGAACCATCACTACCCATAACATCCAAATAAACAGTAGCACCAACAATACCATTACCTAACAAATCAGATAAAATAACAGTATAATTCAAAGTTTCATTATCATAACTATTTACATCATTACCTTCTAACTTAGTACTAGTCTTATCAGAATCAACAACTAAAATTTTAGAAGTACCATTAGAAGGCAAATAACTAGGATTACTAAAACTAAAACTAGCTACATACTCACCAGGATCCAAACTAATCATCAAACGAGCAACCCCATCAGCATTAGTCGTAACATTATGCAAAATACCAGAAATATTCAAAGAAACTTTCATATTCTTAACAGCCCTACCATTAATATCAACCAACTTAATATCCAAATAACGAGCTTCACCACGATTCAAAATCATATCAGAAGCAAAAATAGTAGTAGGCATACGATAAACCAAAATACTATTAAAATCTGATGCATATAACCCATAAAATGGATTTTTATAACTATAAGATATATTATAAACACCCGGATTTAAAGTAACCTGCAAACGAGCAAAACCAAAAACATCAGTTAATAATTCATAACTTTGACTCCATGTACCAGATGAAATAGTAACACTAATTGTTTTACCATATAATGAAAAAGCATTAAGATCATTAAAACTAATAACAAAATACTTATCTTCACCATAATACTGAACAAAATCCGTTGCATTAATTGAAACTTCTTTTAAAATAACATCATTGTTAATAATAAAATTACCAGCACCAGTAGAATTTAAATACCATGAACCACCATTATACTCAATAATAACAATATAATTACCTTCAGGCAAATCAATCTTAAAATTAACTTCACCAAAACCATCAGTAACACCAGTTAATGTTTTAATTAAATTTTTTTGAAAAATTTTTAAAGTAACAGTTTCCCCAGCAATTCTACGACCATGCATATCTGATAAAATCACAGTATAAAATCCATTAACTGGAATAACTACATTAAAAACACTAAAAATAATAGTATTAATCTTTTCAACAACTAAAATAGCTTTTCCTTTTGCAGCACCATAAATATTATCACCAGGATAAAAAGCTACAACTTCATACTTACCTGGAAGTAAATTAATAGTAATACTTGCAACACCTTTATCATCTGTTAAAACATCAAAAGTTTCAGACTTACTACCATCAGAAATAGTAACTTTAACTACTTCACCCACTATTACATTACCAAAACTATCTTTTAAAATTATTTTATAAACATTACCCACACCATATAAAGTTATATTCGAAACAATAATTGTAGAATTAACGGGTAAAACAACAACTTTAGATTTAGAACTACTAGAACTATACCAACTATTACCATTAAAGAAACATTTAATAATATATTCACCTATATCCAAATTCAAAATAAAATCAGCACGACCACCAGAACCAGTAACACCAGTAAAATTCCTAGAAAAACCTTTAGAATCTATAACACTAATAACAATAGTATAATTAACTAAACCCTGACCATTTTCATCAGCTAAAACAACATAAAAATTATTATTTTTACCATAAAAAGTATAATTATAACTAACAAGTTTAGTTAAAGAACTCAAAACACTAATTTTCGAAGAATTATTAACCGACTTAAAATAACCATTACCACCATAACTTACATAAACTGTATACTCACCTACAGGATAATCCACTTTAAAAGATGCAAAACCATATTCATCAGTAACTAATGTAAAAGATTCATAAAGCCCATAACGATTAAAAATATTAACAATTAATGTTTGATTAAAAATACGATGACCATTAACATTAATCAATGAGATATTATACAAATTATCCTTACCATAAACAACAATATCATTCATCAATAACTTAGTATTATCATTATGAATTGTTAAATCCAAAGTTTGATGATCAATAGTAGCATAAACATTAAAATCATCAGAAGTATCATTAAAAGTAATAAAAGTAATAGCTTTGTTTTTAAATAAGGTAACAATAGTTGGTGAAACAATACCAAAATCAGATGAAAAATTAGCAATACGTGAAGGAATTATAAAATTCAAAGATTTAATGTTCTTACTATTATCAACTAAACTATCTAAAGAAGCAATAATCTCATTACCTTTACGTTCTAAACTCATAATAATCCAATCATTAATTGTTAAAGAAGCAAGGAAAACATAAATTCTATCATTATCTGGTTTTTGGTTGCTACCCCACCAATTACTAGAACAATCAACATCTACCTTATAAGAATAAATATCATCACCCCAATAATAAGCAGCATTATCAACAAATACACAATAATGAACAACATTTGGATTATACAAAGCACCACCATAAGCAGCATTATTATTAATAAAACTCGAATTTAAAACTGTTTTTGCAGAAGCAACCCCCGTACCATCATAAGCCCCCTCAAGATTCATACCCAAATTACTATTATTAATAAAACTAGAACTTATAATTGTATCAGAAAAAACACCTTTACCTTTATTTTTAGTAAAACTTGAATTACTAATTATATTGGAAGATACTAAATATCCTTTATTATTATAAAAATAGCACTGATCAACCAGACTCCAAATATTAGAATATGGTGAGGTTACAGCAATACCAGCTCTTCCACTAATACTTGAGACCCAATCATTATTAATAAAATCAGAATTTTGAATTAGAACATAATTATCATAAGTATTGACATCATAAGTATCATATAAAATAGTTAACATACTATAAGAAGAATAAATACTTGGGTTACATTTTACAACACCAGCATTATTATTTTCAAATATAGAATTTAAAACTGTAATATTATTATAAACAGAAATACAATAATTATAATCCTTATACCCATCAGACCCATAATAGCCAGTGATTAAAGTAAAATTGGAATTCATAACAAATACTGAAGCAGACCCTAAAATACATGCACCCACAATATTTTTAAAAGAACTATTAAAAATATTAACTGACCCTTTTAAATAAACACCAGAAACAGAGTTAATTATCCCATTATTAGTGCGAATATTATAAAAATTAGAATCATAAATATTAATAATACCTCCTTCCAAGATAAACAAAGAATTAATATAATCTATCATATTTACAGTGAAATTAATATTAAAAATATTTAAAACACCCCATTCACGCACTATAAAAAAATTAAGAGCATTAGGCCTACTTAAAACAACACTACCTAAGCCCACTAAAGTAACATTTTTATCAATAATTAAATTTGCATTCCAAGCATTTTCATATGTACCATTTAAAAGATAAATAGTATTACCAGTTAAAGACTTAGAAATAACATGAGATAATGTTTTATAAGGATATTCTTCACTACCATCACCAAAAGTATCATGACCATCAGGAGAAACAAACCAAGAATAATCAGTACTACCATCACCAACAACAAGACGTAAACGTTGACTATCTAAAATAGCATAAACCATAATACTCTCATTATTATAAATTAAATTAGTAACAAATGATCCATTTACTAAATATCCAGATTTTGGATTAAAAAAACCATTCTCAGATTCAAAAGTGACAAAACGACTATTTAAAAAAGAAGTATCATACAAATCATACATATTAACCCCATCAGTATACTTCGATAAACTAACAATAAAATCAGTATTACTACCCACAACAATAGGGGTTTCTTTTGATGTAAATGTCATAACAACCCAATATTTAGCATCAAAACTACCCTGAAAAATATTAGGTCCTTTATTATTACCCCACCAATTATAATTAAGAGAACCTTTACCATTACCATTAACAGAACCAAGAATAACAGAATGTGAAACATTTAAAAAAGCATTATTAGCTAAAACATTATTAAAAATAGAACCATATGCTAAAACATTAGAATCCTCCACCTTTAATGATCCATAAAAAGAATCACTAGAAATATTAAACAAAGAAGCATTAGAATGAGTAATTGATGGATTAGAACCAAATACTGAATTTTTTACAACTAAATTATCCACACCAGTAAGTGTAAAAGAATCAACAAATAACAAATCAGCAAAAACAAATGTACCATTAATTTTATTATAATTATTATAAGCATGATTAGAATTAAACTGATTTAATGAGCAATTAAAAAAGGATATATTAGCACAATTATATACTGATCCATATAATGAAGAATTATAAAAATAAGATTCAGCAATATTAGAAACTAAACTACCATAATTGGAACTTTTACAATTAGAAAAATTTGAATTATAAACTTTTAATAAACCTTTATTTAAAATAGTTCCTAAAAAACTATCCATCTTATTAAAAAAAGAATTATTAACAATAAGAGTACCTTCATTTAAAAAAATAGAATTTACATCATCATACATAGATGAATATCCATTTATAAAAATTAAGTTATCTAACACTAAAGAAGCATTATTATTAATCTTAAAAAAATAAGAATTATTATTAGCATCTAAAACTACATTATTAGATAAACCCACAATTTTTATACAATTATCAACATATAAACCTCGATCATTAGAACTGTTATAAACACCAGAATTCAGATAAATAGTTGAACCATTAGAAGTCTTAGATATAGCTCTATTTAAACTAGCATAAGGTGAAGATTCACTACCATCACCATTAAAATCATCACCATTTAAACTACTAACATAAATATTAGAACCAACATCATTAGGATTATTAAAACTTTCATCAACTAAAACATCACCATTAAAATCATCACCATTTAAACTACTAACATAAATATTAGAACCAACATCATTAGGATTATTAAAACTTTCATCAACTAAAACATCACAATCCAAATCATTATCTGAAAAATCACTATTATTATTACTTAATGAATCAGAAGCACTAATCAAACTTAAACCAAGAAAAAACACTAATAAAAAAATATAAACAAATCTACAACGACCAAAAATAATAAACACCTACCCCATCAAATTTAATATTATATATCATTATTATTCACTTATTTTATGCATATTATGTTATAATTTAAAAAAATATTAAAAAATATATAAGGAAAAAATCCTTATATCATAAAAAAAAATCTTAGTTATCCCTATTTTGCCTTTTAAATCCTAAAAATAATAATACAAATAATATTATTAAAATAATTATAATTGTATATACAGATAAAGGATCTTTTAAAATATTCTTTTTAATAACCTCTGAAATTTCATAAACAGAAGAACCAGAATCACCAGCAGAACTAGAACCACTACCAGTACCACTACTATCACTAGAACTAGAAGCATCAGCAGCATTAATAATCAAACCAACACCTAACAAATTAAGAACATTAGAACTATTAGAACGACTTAAACTATTCAAACTAACAACATCAGTACGAATAACACCAGAACCATCAGTATTACTAAAAAACCCACCAGGTAATACAATAGAACCATTAAGATTACCAGAACCAGGCATATTATTCTGATTACCATCATTTAATCCAGATCCACCACCAGATCCATCACCAGTACCATCACCAGTACCATCACCAGATCCATCACCAGTACCATCACCAGTACCATCACCAGATCCATCACCAGATCCATCACCAGATCCATCACCAGTACCATCACCAGATCCACCTAAAGAAGAACCTGTACCAGTACTACCCCCAGTACCTGGAATAAAGCTTCCATGTTGTTGACCAGTACCAGAACCGTTACCATTATCAGAACCATTATCACCAGTATTATTCTCTTTAGGTATTTTAACATTAGGTAACCAATTAACAGGAGAATTTAACCATTCTTTATGATAATTAGCATAATTCCAGACAGAATCATCTGGTCCTACAATTGAACCCCACCAATTATTCCTAGCATCAATATAAGCACTAGAAGCATAAAAAGTATTACCCGCTGGTGCAAAATTATCAAAAATATTAGAATTAGAAATAGTAACATTACCTCCAGTAACACCTAATGCACCACCACGTTTTAAGGCAATATTACCAGTAATTGTACTATTAAAAATATTTAAATTATTTAACATATGCCCATAAGTACTATAAGAACTATAATGAAGACCACCAGAATAAGAAGCAGAATTATTAGTAATAATATTATTAGTAAATAAAAAATTACCCGCCAAAGCTAAAGCACCACCAGTATCTCCTGCAACATTATATGTAAAAACAGAGCCATCAATAACTCCATCTTGAGATTCAATATGCAAAGCACCACCACTATTACCAGCAGCATTACCATTAAAAGAACTATTTAAAATTGTACAACTATATAATGTACCATAAATAGCACCACCACTATAATAAGTATTGCCATATGTAAGCATAGTTAAATTACCATAACTTGTATCCATTGCTTTATTAAAATCAAATACAGAATTAGTAATCATTAAAGAAGCCTGAGGTTTATAATTAGAATATTCACCAAAACTAGAATATTGAGCTATTACACCACCACGATATGCACAATTATATTCAAATAAAGAATTATCAATTACAATTGGAGAATTACTATATATAACTCCACCAGCACCTATATAATTACAACAAGCAGTACCGTATTCACCATTAGGCCCTCTTGAAATAACACAAAAATCTAATGTTGTAAGAGCAGTATTATTAAAAAATACTGATTTTACAATATTTAACTCATTTTTAGTATCTGTAAAAATCACAGCTCCATTAGTAGCATAATTATTATAAAACAAAGAATTTATAATAGATGTTTTACCAAAATCAGCTAAAACACCACCCTTATGGGCTAAATTATTATAAAAAGTACTAGAATTAATTAATAATTCCCCATAATTTAATATAACACCACCATAACCACAATCATGACTATGATCTGTACAAAAAGCAGTATTATTATATAATATAGAATTATTAATAATCAAAACACCATTATTAATAAAAAGAGAACCACCTTCAACTGAATGACTATTATAAATTTTAAGAGCATTAATAGTTAAACAGACAGAAGAACTAATATTAAATAATTGCTTACCTTCAACATCAATAAAAACATCCCCATTTGTATTATTTGCAGTGATTGTAATATTTTTATCAATAAATAGATTATTTTCCTTATAAACACCTTTTAATAATATGATTATAGATTTATTTAAAGAACTATTTATAGCAAAGTTTAAAGTTTTATATGGTTTTAATTCACTACCATCACCATCAATATCACTACCATCAACAGACACATAAATATAAATAGGAACATTATCCCTAATTAAAGCATAAACAGCATAAACAGCATAGTCTGCAAATAATAAACCATTATCGCTAATCAAATAATTACCAATAATCTGATTAAATAAATTTTCATATTCCAATATAACAATAGCATAATCACCACCACTAACAGAATAAGAAACAATATGATTATTAAATATATGATTATTAGAAGAACCACTATAATAATAAATACCTGACTGATTAGTAACCAAACTAGTACCATTTAAAAATATTGAATTATCTTTAACTGAATCATAATGTGTATTAAAAGCATGATAAGCATAAATAGAAAATCCATTTAAAAATACTGTATTATTAAAAATATTATTATATTTAGAATTAAGAGATTTTATAAAAATAATCTTCTCACCATATCCTTTAAAAACATTATTACTAATTTTAGTATCAAATGATTTATCTAAAAGAATACCATTAGATGAAAAACTATTATTAAATAAAAAATAATTATCAATAACACTAGTTAAATTAGAATTAACTATACTTAATGAAATACCACTACTATTTTCAAAGGTAAAATTATTTAAATATAAACTAACATTAAAAGTACCTATAAGTTCTACATAACTAGATAAAAAAGAATTACAGAATATATTAACATTAAAAACATTTAATAAAATCAATGACCCATCATTAAACATTAAACCAGTAATATTTGAATTATTAGAACCATCAACTAACTTTAAAATACCATTAAAATTATTATTCTTATAAAATGAAATATTAAGAGGAATATTAATTTCCATAAGATATCCAATAGTAACATTATTAAATAAAATAACATCATTTTCTAGTAAAACACCTTCCAATAAACGACCTTCATTATCAAAATAATTCATATAATTAAAGTCATCAATAATATAAATATTATGAGACAAATTAACAATAGAATTATAATCATTAATAATTATCTGTTTAGAAATATTAGTATATATTAAATTACTAGAAATATTAATACCATTATTAAATCTAGAAATAAAAATAGCTGCATGACCATTACCTAAAACATCACCATTATAACCAATATCCGATAATTTTCCCCCAAAAATAAATAATTCATTAGATTTTATTGAAATATTATTTGACATATAAGTAGCAATACCATAAACACCACTACCATCACCCCAAAGATAATTACCTTCAATAAAACAATTATCACTCATATGTAATTCAATTAAATAAACCATACTAGTAGAATAAATCACAATACTATTATTAACTATATTCAAACCAAATTGTCTACCAATAGTATTACCTGTTGCAATACCATAAGCAAAAGACTCAGAAATAATATTAAAACTATTAAAAGAAATAGTACTATCAACTAAGCCATCAGTATATAAAGCTTCAGCTATTCCAGAGGCAACAATAATAACATTATTATTTGAAATAGTAAAATCACATGAAAAATCATTACTGACTCTAGAAGCTAAAATACCAATACCATATGCACTAGAGGATTTAGAATTTATATAAATTTGATTACTAGAAATAATAACTTTCTCACAAACGCCTTGAACAAGAATACCATAAATACTACTCTGAATACTAGTAGATAAAATAGTAAAATTATTATTAGAAACTAATACATCATCAACACCGTCTAGAACAATACCATTTTTACCATTATTATAAAAAATAAAATCACGAACAATAGACCCACTAGCATTACCACTTAAATAAATAGTAACATTTAAAAGAAGATTAGCCATTTTATTACTAATAATGTTAATTTTATCTGTAAAATAAACATTTTTATGAGATAAATAAGTAAAAAAGATTGTAGGAATTTTACCTTCTTTAAAACTATATTTCAAATACCCTTTATTATCAAAATATTTATAAAAATTAGTATCATTAATAATCAATGCAGTAGCATCATAAATAATACCATTAATCATATTATCAGAATCATTATCAGCAATTTCATCAGCAATATCTTTATAAATCCCTACAGTGGCATTAGTTTCAATAATATTATCTGAAATAGTAGTATAATAAACTAAACCCTCAATAGAAATTCCATAACTATCACTAAAAATAGTATTACCAGCGATAGTATTATTATAATATCTAATAGTTGGAGAATTAATTACAATACCACGATCTTTAGTATGAATGATATTATTTTTAATAATTTGATAATCACCAGCGAAACTAATACCCTTATCAGAAACACAATAAATCCGATTATTAAAAACTAAAGATTTATTACCTGAAATATATATACCAGTACCATAATTACCCATTTTTATAAGATTATTAAAAATATTAATACCCTGACCACTAGCAGAAATACCAAAATTAGTACCATTAGTAATAGAAATAGTATTATTACAAACAGAGATGTTAGGATTAACTACTCCTTCATTACTAGAAACAACAATACACCTCTCATTATAGTTATCTGAAATAGTATTATTTGATATTATAATATTTTTACCATTAATAGCCATATTAATAGAGCTTTCTGATAATTTATTACCATAAATAGTAATATTTTCAGCTGAAATACTAATACCTGTAATTCCACGCAAAATTGTATTATTAATAATACTCGTATTATGAGAATTACCTCTTAACATTAAAACAACAGCCATTTCACCAGTACCATAACATTTAAGATAATTATTTGAAATAGTATTATTATAACAAATACCTGAACCACCATAATCAGCATGGCCAAAAGGATTATAATAAATCACATTAGTAACAGAACTTATAGAATAATCTAAAGTTTCCATACTATTATATGAAATATTATTATTATGACAATCACCCATAGGCATACAAGTAGTAATATATGTTTTAATATCATTATAAACAATAGTATTATTACTTGACCAACCCATTGGCATGCCATAAACACCAGCAGCATTTGCGATTCTTACAAAATTGTGTGAAATGATATTATTATTAGTTTTTGTAAGCCAAATACCATGTAAACGAGGACCTGTAACACCATTAACTAAAACAGTAGCTTGAGTATTAATAATTCTCAAACCAGTGACAGTAGATTCATCACTACCTTCAATTAAATGAATAACACCATTATTAATAGTATCATTACCAGAAATACTCGTTAAAGTAAGTTTACGATCAACAACAAAAGCCTTATTTGTAACATTACCAATCTTTAATGTATCTCCACTTATAATATCAGCATCTTCTTTAATCTCACCAGTAAACTTATAAAAATAAGAATCATAAGAAGATTCATCAATAAAAATAGTAGTAGGATTCCTGATATTATTAGAATAAACAATTTCAAAATCATCAATATTCAAATCATCATTAAAATTTCTGATATTATTAGAATAAACAATTCCCCAATCATCAATATTCAAATCATCCATATACCCATTTTTATTAACAGTATTTGGAATATCACTTAAAGAATTACTGACTGAAATTTCTTCTTCTAAATTAACATCATCAGAAGAATTAAAAATAATTTCTGAATTATCTGTAGAGTTATTTGCACAAATTGAACTCAATGAAATAAAAAATAAAAATATTGTGCAAAATATTATGATTGATTTTTTCATAAAGGCACCACCTCCTTTTTTTATTTTATTATTAGAAATTTATAAACCTCTTAAATAAAAGAAAATTATATTTTTTCCTTTTTTAAGGGAAAAAATAAAATTATATTATTAAATTTTTTTTTATTGTTCAACTTTAATAATGTTCGAAGTCATATACCCCTCATACTCAGCTGTTGCAATATAAGTATTAGGATCCAAATTAATATTCAAACGAGCAACACCTTTATCATCAGTTACACGATCATAAAAAACACCATTAATATTAATACGAATATTTTTATCAG
>Ga0334882_1000691_pt1 | contig 49133 bp, 43 predicted proteins | sample GraSluR1_MG_5_FD_207226 | JGI IMG/M metagenome (GOLD analysis project Ga0334882, IMG submission 207226) | Sludge microbial communities from methane-producing bioreactor in Wageningen University, Netherlands - Granular Sludge_15_04-R1 | ecosystem: Engineered > Bioreactor > Anaerobic >... | reverse complement strand
CAGGTTCGCCTCGTCCAGCAGCGCCACCTTCTCCCGCGAGTAGATCGCCCGCACCACCAGCAAAAGCACGTCCAGCGTCGTCTCGTCGATCCGCTGCCCAAACGTGAACCGCTGGCTCTTTGGAATCCCCGCCGTGCGGTCGAACGTCCACCCGCAAAACTCCTCCCAAATCGTATAAACCGGCGGACGGCGCGGCTCCGGATTTTCAATCGTTGATTGCATTTTTCAAAATTTTGCGCGCTTCGCGCGCAGAGGGTAAAAGGATAAAGGGACAAACAGCCAGGCCCTCAGCGCGACAACACAACGCGGAAGCCGTAGCCGTCGAGGCGAAGGACGGGATCGCGGCTGCCGCGATACGACGACAGCAGAATCCCGGAATCGCTGCCGTTCCACGAACCGCCCCGCAACACCCGCGACCCGCTGCGTCCGTCATAGAAATCATCGCACCACTCCCATACGTTGCCTCCCATATCGCATAGTTCACCATGTTTCCTCCCGAAGTGGCCCACCGGCGATGTCCTCGGGAACCCATCATTGTATCCTGATATTACGTTCCAGCCAGAAGGTGTGTCAGCGATCCGACTTTCCTCTCCAGCATAGTTTCCCCACTTCGTGGGTGGCTTTTCCCCGCTCCCCCATGGATACACATTGGGTGTTTTTTCATCCTTATCCTTTGGACTTCCACTGCGGCTCTCATTCAGCCCCACCGCCACGCTCCATTCCCAATCCTTCGGCAAGCGATACCGCTGGTCGGGGCCAATCCGGCCTTCCCGCCGCTCCTTTTCCGTTAGCCACTCGCAGAACGCCACCGCATCGTTCCAGCTTACGCATGTCACCGGATGGTCCGCTCCCTGAGTAAATCCCGGGTTGCTCCAGCCATACTCCCATCCCCGCTGCTTCCAGCCATCCGACTTCAGCACATAGGGCTGTTCACCGCTTTGGTAGTTATAGCCCTTGTTATTACCCCGATCTTCCGCAAACGCTCGAAAATCCTGCACCCGCGTCTCCCACTTGCAGAACAGTACCCCGTCCAGGCCCGATACCGGCACCAGTTCCATTCCCAGCGAGTTTTTGTAGGGCGATTGCAAATCCGGTGTGGTCTGGAATAGCAGCGTTACCGTGTTGGTCTGGCCGTCCACGATGGTGGAATCCATTTCCGCCGACAGGCCGGACGCTGTTGCAAAACGAACGCGCACGGATCCCGGTTTCAACGCCGGAGTATTTCCGGGCAACTTCGCCTTGCGAAACGTCTTGCCGCCCACGGTCAGCGTTCCTTCTGCCCCCTCCGGCAATCCCTTGGCCATCACCCGCAGCCAGCCCTGCTGCTCGTCCAAAACGGCGCGGGCCTCCACCATGTCATCCACAGTGACAACCGCCTCCACGGTTGCATCCCGGTAGCCGTCTTTCTTCAGCGTAAACACCTGCTTTCCAACCAACAGATTGGTGACAATCTCCAGAGTCACCAGTCCCAGATCGCGTCCCTCCAGCCAGATTCTCGCCCGGCTGGGCGTGCTGGACAGCTTCACGCTGCCTCGGTGCGGCGACAATACGGCATCTTTCTTTTCAATGCGGGTTTCCGAAACCGACAGTTTCACCGTGGCGTCGTAATGCCCCGACAACCGGGCCACCGCCTCGTGTTCGCCAACCGGCAGACGGAACTCCTGCCCCGCCCGGTATTCGTTCGTCCCCACCCAGATCGCCGCCCCCGCCGGCTCGGACCGCACATCCACCCAGCCATACCGAAGCGGCGACTTGGATTCTCCATCGCCCCCGTCGGGCGGCTGTTCAGGTAGGGCGGGGCCGCCGGACCCGCCGTCGTCCGTTCCCGCCCGGTCATCGCCCGGGCCTACAGGCGATCCGCTGTAGCCGGTCCCGGTGGGGCCGGCCGTTCCAGCGGGGTCACCGCCCCCGCCTGCATAATCCCGGGACGAGGGCGTCCCGGCTCCATCCGTCCCATTCTGACTCCTGAATCCTGACTCCTGAATACTTCGCCAGCCCCAAATCCCTCCCCAGATCACCCCCGCCAGCACCACCAATCCCGCCACCATCCGTGTCCATCGGTGTCCATCCGTGGTTCCTCCTCTCTGCGCTCTCTGCGTTCTCTGCGGCAAAATCTTCTCCCCACCCAGTGCCGCCGCAAACTCCCCGCAGCTCCGGAACCGCTCCTCCCGCTCCTTCGCCAGTCCCCGCTTCAACACCGCCCACGTGGCGGCCGGCAGCCCCGGCGGGCACCGCGGCTCGGATCTCAGCACGGATTCGCGCAGAACCGTGGCCTCGTGGCTTTCGAAGGGGCAATGGCCGGTCAGCAATTCGTAGGTCAGGACGGCCAAGGCATACTGATCCGTCGCGGCATCCTGGTACTGCCCCTCCCATTGTTCGGGCGCCATGTAGGGGCCCGTGCCGCTCGTGCCGTAGCGCACGTGACTCACGCGGGAGAAGCTGGTGTGGATCTGGGCGGCGAGGCCGAAGTCCAGGACTTTGACGGAGGGGGAGGAGACTGAAGACTGTAGACTGTAGGCTGAAGGTTGGACCATCACGTTCGACGGCTTGATGTCGCGGTGGATCACCTTGTGCTCGTGGGCGTAGTCCAGCGCCGCCGCGATCTGGCGGACGATGGGGAGGATTTGTTCCAACGGTAGGGCGGGTTGGCCCAACCCGCCGCGTTCCGATCCCGACCCCGGCGCTTTCGGCGAAAGCGCCCTACCCATCGATCCTTCCGATCCCGGCGCTTTCGGCGAAAGCGCCCTACCTTTCCGCCATTGGCGCAAATTCACCCCCTGCGCCAGTTCCATCACGAGGAAATATTCTCCCGTGGCAGGATCTTTTTCGAGCGTGCGCACGGCGCAGATGTTTTGATGCACCAGAGAGGCCACCAGCGCGAAATTCTCGCGCACATCCTCCATCTCGCCCGAGTCGTGGCTGACCTCCGGCGGGAGCATCTTGACGGCAACTTCGATTCCCCCGATCTCGTCCAGACACCGGAACACGAGCCCCATGCCCCCCTGCCCCAGCTCCCCCAAGATGCGATACCGCCCCAGCAACACATCCCCCGCCTTGAACCGCTTGCGCTGGCGCTGGGTCAAAACGTCGCCAATGGACTGGATCTCCTCCAGCCCGCCGCTAACCGTCTTTTCATCGCCTATGGTCTTGTCCATCATCCCATCTCCAGCCGTTTTGCCCGTTCCTCCATCAGCTCCCGATAGGCTTGCGTTGCCGCAGGCGCACAGAACCCGCGTTCTGTGAAGGCAAGGGCATCCGGGACGGCCGCCAGGGTCCGCTCCATGGCGCGGTCAACGGTTTTGGCCGGCAGACCCAGCGCATGCGCCAGCGCCAGGAAATCAGAACATTTCAACCGGGTCTTTTTTCCATTCAAGGTCAATGCGGATTCTTCCTTGTCTTCGGGCAGCAGCAGGGCTGTCGGCAGCAGGTCATAGGCGGGCGAGAGCCGGATCATGCCGTCGGGATCCCGCAGCAGGGAAAAATTCTTGAGATGCATGTCGGCGTTGCCGGTCAGGAAGCAGAACAGCACGAGATCGAAAAATCGGGCGGCATCCAGCAGCGGATTGCTGCTGAAGCGCAGGATGGCCCGGCCGACCTGTTCGAGCGAGCCGCGGTATTTTTCTTCGGTCAGCCGATCGGTCAGTTGGCACATGTCTTCCATGTGGAGCTTGTTTTTGCCCTCCCGATCCATCCGGCGGGTGATGAAAGCCCATTGGCCATCCTCCAGAGGGATCAATCCGCAGGGAGCGGTCTCTATCCCGAACAGCGGGGCCATGTTCAGGGTCAAGTGCTCCAGTTCGGGCATGCCCGGGTAGGCTTTGACCGGCGGCTTGAGGATATAGCCCCCTTCCATCCCGACCAGGGTCAGGCGCTGATTCCCGGACGAAGCCGGTCCCCCGGAGCGCTCCAGATGCATGGAGAGCTTGGGCTGGACGCCGGGCACACTCACGTTCCGGCGAATCACCTTTTCAGCCAGCTGGTTCAACATCTCCCAGGTATAGGGCAGATCCGGCGGAACAGGGGCGCCATAAAGGCGTCGGCAACAGGCCGGATGACCAATCCCGCCCGGCGAATCGCCGCAGCAGATGGGACAGCGCTCAATCATTCCCGGCCTCCATGGGCCGCACTTCCACGGCTCCGATGCAATCCCGGCAACAGGCCAGCAGCAGGCCCATCCGGTCCCGCGGGTCCAGTTTCCAGGTCTTTTCCGCGATGTCCAGCAGCCACCCTTCGGGAATCAGTCCGTCAAAGAAGGGAAACAAGCGCTTGTCCTGAAAAAGGTCCGGCTGCAGCGGCAGCGTCAGACTGACGGCCACCGCGTTCGCCTGCTCCAGATAGCCGGAATCATATTGGAACCGATATCCCCGGTCCGTTTCCTCCAGCACGCCGGCCCGCCGACCTTCCACGCGGATTTCAGCGCGGCGGGGCATGACGCTCCTCCTCGTTCAGGGGAATGGCTCCGGCTTTGTGTCCAAACAGCGCCAATATCTGATTGACCTTGTCCACGCGGACGGTGGGCTTCCCCTGCTCCAGATCGCGGACGAACCGCAGGCCCACACCGGCTCGGTCGGCAAGTTCTTTCTGGGTCAATCCCAACCGCTTTCGCCGCTGCTTGATGAACTGGATGATATCGTTCGCCATATTTATACCTTTACGGGTATATTATGATCTGAATCGCCGCTGTCAATACCCTTTCGGGTATATTTTCATCTCTCTTCATCACTTAAATACCCGATCGGGTATTCTTTCGTGGGTGGCGATTCCACCCAGAATCCGATGACACGTCAACAGCGCCCGCCTTGAACCGCTTCCGCTGCCGCTGGGTCAGCAGGTCGCCAATGGACTGGATTGCCTCCAGCCCACCGTTAAGGGTGTCGGCCGAGTTGATGGTTTTTGGGCCCGATTCGGTCATGAAAGACCTTTCAATGGAAAAAGAGCCGGAGAAAGCCGTCTCACGCCAAGGCGCCAAGACGCCAAGGAACAGCCAAGATATTTTAGACAGGATTTAGAGGATTCGCAGGATGGGACAGGATGCCACCCCCCCGTGAAGCTCGGTGGTCCTCTGTGGTGAACGCCGCCTGGGTTCGAATTCTGACCATCCTGAAAAATCCTGTCAATCCTGTCTACTCCCCGAGGATCCATCTCCAACCATCCCTAGTTCTCGGGCGGGGCGGCTTCGGGCTTGCGGGATTCGGGGGCGGGTGGCTCCTCGTCCGAGAAACCGCCGGCGGGTTCTTCCTGCCCCCCGGCATCCTCTTCGTCCCCGAACATGGCGAGTTTGTCCATCAGGTCGTCGTGGGCGTCCTCGGGTTCGCGGCGGCGGCCGGCCTTTTCGAGGTCGCGGGCGGCGCCCACGCGGCCTTCAGCGGCGGCCACGGCGTCTTCCACGTCGTCGATCAGCTCTTCGATGCGGTCTTCGTCCACGCCGGCCATGCCGTAGGACGACACCTCCATCAGGCGGCCCTTGACCTGCGAGAGGACGCGCTCGTTCTCCAGCAGGACGGTCAGCTCGCGCTCGGCGGCCTCATATTCGGCGATACGGGCGCCCAGCTCTTTTTCGAGAATGCGCTTCTGCATGGGGGAAGCCGTGGCGAAGGCCTTCTTTTTCTCGAGGATCTCCTTATGGAGCGCCTTCACACGCAACGATACCTCTTCGCGGCGCGTGCGATTGGCGTCGGCGGACTCCTCGATGTTCTTGAGCATCGCGGCGGGCGATTTGTCCTTCTTGAGCTTGCGGAGCAGCTCCACGGCCCCGCCCCCGGCGCGTTTCAGCAGCGAAAAGGTCTCCACCAGCACCTTCTTGACCTTCTGGGCATCGACCTTGGATGATTTGGGCTCTTGGTTCATGGGCGGCTTCTCCAGTTCGTGCAACGGTTCCTGCTTTTCGCCGGAGTCCACCCTAGCCGAAGGCCAGGCAGTTTCCAAGCCTTTTGGCTTCCATCCATGCTCTGGGCAGCGCCGGTTGCCGTTGCGCCAATGCAGGGCGCAAAAGACGGCTTCGCAGCCAGCGCCTTCGCACCGGCCCGCCACCGCAAAGCGGTTCGGCAACGGCTGGCCGCAAATACAGCAGGATTCCATTTCATCCACCATCCGTATCATCTGTAAACAACTCTCTGGGGTTGCAGGTTTAAGGTAAAGGTTGCAGGTTTAAGGTTAAAGGTTGCAGGTTTCGCCGTCCTCCGTCCTCTGTCCTCTGCCCTCTGCCCTCTGTCCTCTGGCCTCTGCCCTCTGCCCTCTGCCCTCTGCCCTCTGTCCCCTGTCTCCTGTCTTGCCTATCTCACCCGGGTGCTGGCCTTGATGAATTTGCGGAACAGGACCAGCACCACCAGGGCGATGCCCACATAGAGCCAGATGGTGGAATCCACGGTCCGCAGGAATTCCCAAACCGTGGCTTTGCGCTCAAAAGTACGGGTCTCGTCGAACAGGCCGCCCCAAATCATCTGGCCGCTCGCATTTTGGATGCCGAGTTGAACGGCGATCTGGATTTCATCCGTTTGCTTCAAGGGGGCCGGATGGCGAATGGCAATGGACAGATCGCGTACCGCTCCGCTCAGGATGGCATCCGCCTGGGCCGGATCGTCGCGCAACAATTTCTGGGCTTGCGCCACGGTGCGCACGTTCAAGTCCCGGATATTCACCCCGGCACCCGCCAAGGCATCCCGGACCATCCCCGTGATGAAGCCGTCATGGTCTCCCGGCAACGGAACCATCACGACGGCGCCCGTGGGCCGGTCGCCGGCGCCCTGCACGGATTCGACGATCTTGCCCACCACGGCGGCCAAAACCTCGCGGGCATTCTGATCGAAGTTGACCAAGCCCCGGATCTCCGTGGACAGATAGAAGGACTGGGCGAAGGCGCCGCCCCAGACATGCTGGCGGGTGGAAAGCGAAGCGGCATGAATCGCCAATTCCGCATACACCCGCTCCGCGGTCTGGTCCACCTGAAGCAAGCTGCCGTAGATCACGAACCGGGCGCCCTGGAGCTTTCCGAACTTCAGCAGGGTGTCCGCATCCAGGATGTCTTCCTTGCGCTCGTCCCACTCGATCTCTTTCAGAATCTGGTTCCAGACGATCTGATCCGCCGGTTCCAACGGGTTGTACCCCGCGCGGGATAGCGCCGCCTTCAGTTGTCCCTCGACGAATTGATTCCGATCGCCGCGAATGGGCAGGATCAGAATCCCTTCGGTCTTCGGCACCCCGGACAAGTCCGATACCGCATCCTCCACCACCAGGCGGATGGCTTGGCGCCCATCCTCGGAAAAGGCCCACACCGAGGCCGCCACAACCATCGCCAACAGGAAACAGGCCGCTATTTTTTTTGTTTTCATGGGGTATTCCTTTCCAGGGGATCAGGGCAAACGCAGTTTCAATTCAGGGTGCTTCGAGACCAGGGTGAACAGGAGGCCATCTGGAATCCGCAACGGTTCGTACACAATCCGTACTGTGATTTGTCGGTCTTGACGGCTCGATTGCACCAGTTGAGCGATCCGGACGCCATCCATTCCCCGAACCGCGGCCAGCAGCCGGTTGGCATAGGCTGGCTGATTGAACGTCGTCCGACCAACGGTGACAACCAGGTCGGCGACCCCGAAGAATGCACCCAAACCGGCCAGGGTTTCCTGCGCCCATGGCGCAATTTGCCGGGACAATTCAGCCCCCAGTTCCCGCTGGGCCGCCTCTCGACCCAGTTTTCGCGGGGCACGGACGGAAAAGCTCCGGTCTCCTAGCAGGGCTCCCTGACCGACTGGGCGTACCTGGACATCCGCGACGCCTTCAAAGACGAAGTAGTTCCCGGTCCGGTCGAACTCTTCCGCGCGCACTTCTACCGACAAGGTAACGTCGCCGTCCTGATCCGCCACCACGAACCGATCTTCAACCAAGGCGGACCTCAGATTGTTCAAGACTTCGGATGCGGTTATGGTGGATGAGGTGTCCTGGGGCTGGGCGGTCAATTCCACCGATAACAGCGCTTTGGCCAATTCGGCCGGCACCGTGGCCGAGGATTCCGGCTCTACGGGCACCACCGGCGGCGGCTTCACGATGCCGGTGGTGCGGCAACCCGTCAGCAGCGCCAAGGCGCACAGCACCACGCACGGAAAGACAAAACGACGGCCCCGGGAGTTCCCGGTTTCCGGTTGAGCCATTACGTTACACATCGACTTCATCCTAACCTCCTTGTTCATATGCATCCTTTTTCAAATGGGTTCACTTGCAGGGTCAGGCCGGGCAGGACCAGCGGTCGCCCCGGCACCAGCCATTCACAGCGGTTTTCGATGCGAACGAGGAACCCCTCGCCGCAACGGCACAGGCAACCGGCTCCCCAGGAGGGATCGATGGCGGCCAGCGGCAGCGCCCTCCAGACGCAGGCCCAAGCCTCCAAGTCACAAAGCTGATCTTGCAGGACCCATCCGGCCAAGGCCTTTGGATCCCCCTCGCAGGCGCAGGCCCTGCAGTCACCGCGCACACGGCCGGCGGTATACAGCATGCCCGTGAAGCCAAACACGCCCTCGTTCGCCACGGAAGGCCCCGCCAGGGTCAGCGAGAAAAGCCGATCGGTCGGAAGCCGGACGGACCCTCCCGGCGGCTGGATCCTCGTGGCATCCAGATAGGTTCCCCGCCCGCTATGCTGAAAGCGCTTCTCCACAGGGTTCCAGGCCTTGTCGTGAACCAGGCACTCCCATGTATCCGCCTCGATCTGGCCGTGAAACCGACTGATGCAAATGCTGATTTTATGCCGTTTGCCGTCGGATCCGCGGATGGGCGTACGGTCTTCGGCCCCGCTCCGAAGGCGAATGCGCGTGAGAATGTCCGGATTGTCGGTGATGTGAGACTGAAGTCCGCCCCTTCCCATGATCAAGCGCGGATTGGAATACACAAACACGCTATGGCTGCCCGCCTGAAGCACCAGCCGATCACACCGGGCGGCCACAGGCGCGGAATCCGAGGGAGGGCGACAGGGCTTCAAGCCGTTCATCGGAGCATGCCGGTAGTTGCAGGCATGCATCGACAGCGGCTTCCAGATGGGCGTGGTGTCCAGTTTCTGAATGATCTTTTCGGCGGAGTCGTCCACCTGCGGGCGCAACGCTTCCAGCCCCCGCAAGCGCTGATCCAACTGCATGTCGTTGGCGTTTCCCGGCCCCATGGTGTTGTGGTATTCCACCCGCAAATCATGGATCACACTCTGCGCCGGCGCCTGCGCGGGAAACACCGTATGGACCTGCCGGGCCTTGAACACGAACCCTTGGCCCTTCAGCCGGTATCCCATGTACAAATCGAATGGGATTTTGCCATGAACCCCGCTGGTGGGGCGGAACGGGATCGGAATGCCCAGGACCAATCCCCGGTACAGGTTTTCATCGGGCTCTTCCCGCGCGATGAGCTGCCCGCCGCGCCGGATTTCCAGGAACAGATCTTCGATGTGGTCCTGGAGCGGGATCAGGCGGAACTGGAACGGGAACACGTGGCCTTCCACGAACACGCGCCCCACGTTGTACTCGACCTTGAAGTCGGAACACCCCATGCCGATCGATGCCCGTCCGCCAGGCGGAATATCGAGCTCCATATCCGTTTCAATCGGGGTGGAGCCAAGGAGCTCCTTGGCGGCGATCCGGTCGTCGACCTCAAGGCACGCCACCGGCTCCAACCCCTGGACAATCCCATCCAAGCGCATCGTCTCGGCGTTTTCGTCCGTCTCGGGAGCTTTTCCGATGGGGTTCCCCTCACCGGGGGGGTCGGCCGCCAGGTCGTGTCCGTTGGCGCAGAAGTTGTCGCCGTCTTCCACCGGATATCCGCAGGTGGGGCATCTCAGGCCCATGCCACCCTCCTTCTTGTCCGTGCGGCCGGCATCACTACTTCACAATCGTGGCGCCGGGGCCCTGCTTGGCGGCCGTGGCCATGTTTTCCATCGCCGACTTCATCATCCGCTCCAGGCGGGACGCCATGTCCTCCTGCATCTTCTTGCGCTCGTCCCACTCGCGGTCGCGATCGGTGCTCTTCTCCTTCTCCAGTTCGAAGAGCAGCCTCGCCAATTCGGGGGAATCCACCGCATTCTGGGCCAGGATCTGGTCCCGGGAAAGCCCCTTCATACCCGCCTGCTTGTTCAACGCCAGCAACTGCTCGCGCTTGGCCGGATCGTCGATCAGCGCCACCAGCGTCTCGATGCTCTTGCCCTGGAGAATCTTGGCCGTTTCGGCCAGGTCTTCGCGCTTGATGGCCTGCTTTTCGGCGCGCACCTTCAGCCACTTCATGGCCTCGGCCACGTCGGCATCCACGACCGTGCCCTTCACCTCGGCCTGGACCTTGGCGTCCGCCACCAGCTTGTCGCGGGTATAGTCGTCCCATTTGAGCTTCACGCCGATCTGGTGGGAGGTCTTCTCCATCTCCTGGGCCATCTGCCAGGCGACATCCGCGCCCTCCAGCTCGTGGCGGTTGACTTGGAGCAGGCGCTTCAACTCCATATCGCGCTGGGCCGCCGAAACGTTCTTCTCCTGGGCGAGCTGATTGACGTATTCGGAAAGCTCGTGCTCGCTCTTGAACCCGTGCATCCTGTCCGACGACACCAGCTCGCGCATCCGCTGGCCGAACTCCAGCTCGCGGCGCTTGATCTCCAGTTGCCCGGCCTTTTCGGCCAGCTCTTCGTATTCCTTGCCGGTGAACTCCGCCGACGGCACCCGGACGATCTCGAGCCCGTAGCGCTTGAGGGTCTTGCCCAGGATGTCCGACAATTCGTCTTCCAGTCGCAAGCGCCGCTGGGGGTCCTTGACCAGGTCTTCCATGTTGGTGGCGTTGCAGACGTTCTGCACCGCATAAGCAATTTCCCCCTGCAACAAGTCAGTAATATCCTGCGGCGACAGTTGCTCGCGGTTCTTGTAGAAATTCTCGATGAAGGCTTCTCCGCCCTTCTCGACGAAGTGGAACGCCACCTCGGTATAGAACTCCACCGGGAAGTGGTCCGCCGAGCGCAGGTTGTCGATGCGCAGGGGCAGCACCACGTCGCCGTTCTCGACCAGGACCACGGTGCGCGGCGGCGGATCGCCCCACCAGTTGACTTTGCGCATCAATCCGTCGAGATCGTAGCGGCCGGGCCCCAGCACGCCCTTGTATTTACCGCCATCCAGCAGGATCGCCGCCGTGCCGGCTTCGATCACCAGCCCTTCTTCCTTCAGCAGGCGCTTGATGTCGCCAGCATCGAATTTCTCCGCAAACACCGCCGGGCCCTTTTGCCAGACCCCCCCGCTCATGCCGGGGCGGCGCTCGGGATTCATCGGCTTGTCGCAGTTCCAGCAGAAGTTGGACTCGTTGCCGACCCACTTGCCGCAGGCCGGACACTGCCACCAGCCACCCGGCGCCCCGCTGCCGCACTTGCTGCAGAACCGCGCCGCCTTCTTGACCTTGTGCCCGCAGCGCGGCGATTTTCTCTCTTTCTTCGCCTCTTCCAGCGCCTCGCCCCGCAACGCCCAGCCCGTGGCCGGATCCACCAGCGCCCTGCACCTATCCGCGAAAATGCCCATGACGATCCTCCTATTTCTTGCGTTTTGAAACCGGCTTCTTTTCTTCCATCGGTTGGTGCTCGGCGCAGGCCCGCACCTTGCGCCGCATCCAACAGTCGTCGCAGATCGGCTCGCCGCACTCCCGGCACTGGTGCCGAACGGACAGCTTGCTCGCGTAGGCCGTCCCGCAGGACGAACAGACCCCGCCCGTCACGCTCGACGCCTTGGAGTTCTCGATGTACGCATACAGGTCCTTGCGCATCACCCGGTACATCCGCCCCACCCGCCCCGCCGGCAGTGCCCCCGAGCGCACCAGCTTGTAGACGAGCTGATAATCCACCCCCAGCAGCTCCGCCACTTCTTCCAACGAAAGAAACTCTTTTTCCGTGTTCATGATGCCCTTGTACGCTATGCCTATTTATCTGTCAACCATCTTTTTTTATTTTTATTTATTTTTGCTATTCCCCAGCCTGTTCGGCCTGGCACGAACCAGAGGGGCTACGCCACGGTATCCCAATGCTGTAGCCGCGCTCGTTGAGCGCGGCCGGCCGGCTTGGGCGGAACCGGCGAAGACAATGGCCCTCTTCTTGATCCCCTGACCAAACTCTCCGGCTCCGGCCCCAAATCCGAATACCGTGAGCCACGAATCAACACCAATGGACACGAATCCGATCCCGATCCTGTAAATCCTGAAAAATCCTGTTAATCCTGTCGAAGGTCCCCCGGCTGTTCCCAGTTTCAAGTTTCCAGTTTCAAGCCTCACCCCCCTTCACCAAGCCCCGAGCCATCTCACGCCAAGTCGCAATGCTGCCAAGAAAGGAAGGTTGCACTGGAATGCCCCCTGCCCGAATCCGTACAAATCCGCGAAATCCGTAGCTCGGCTGTTCCGCCGTTGCGCCCCGATCCGACGCGCCCACCGGACGCATCTACAGTCCGCATCCGTGTCCATCCGTGTGTATCCGTGGTTGGATGTTCCTCTGGCCCCCGCCCGAATCCGTTGAATTCCCAGACCGGCACAGACGCAATCAAAGGAGGGATGGTCATCGCCCCCCCATTTGTTCCCAATAACAGGTTAGCTGTTTCCAGCCTCTCCCATCATTCCATCTCTCCACCTTCCCCTCTCCCCGCGATTCGCTCCCGACGGCCGCGCCGCCGCACCGCCGCACCGGCCCCCGACCCGATTGCCGTCCCCGGTTTGACAGCCCGATCCGGATCACGCTATTGTCAGCCACCCCACCGCATTGGTTGTTGGCCGTACGCCCCATGGAGCCCAGCATTGGCAATTTGAAGACTGTCCGCCCCGCCCGGGGACACGCCGGCCACGCCTATGGCCTCGCCCCCGGCGAACGGCTGGGGCCATATCGCATTTTGCGTCCGCTGGGAGCCGGCGGCATGGGCGAAGTCTATCTGGCCGAACACACCCAGATGCACAAGCAGTATGCGCTCAAAGTCCTGCCGGCGGCCGTCTCCGGAGAATCCCATTTTCTGGGCCGCTTCAGCATCGAAGCCCGCGTCATGGCCGACCTCGACCATCCCCGCATTGTCCGTGTCCACCACATGGACAGCGATCAGGGACGGTTCTATCTGACCATGGACTTCGTGGCCGGCCCCGATGGCGATCCCTATACACTGGAAGACCTCCTGGAAGACGTGGCTTGCGGGGAGTCCCCTCCGTTGCCGGAGCAGACGATTTTGTCCCTTGCCGAGCAGATATGCGCCGGATTGTCGTATGCCCACCGCAAAGGCATCGTGCACCGGGACCTCAAGCCCAGCAATGTGCTGCTCGAAACCACCGATTCGGAGCGTGACGGCCCGCTCAGCGTGCGATTGGCCGACTTCGGCCTCGCCAAGGTCCTGGGCGATGCCTATCTGCTGTCGATCATTGAACGCTCCGCTTCGCTGTCCATCGCCGGGCAAGCCATATCCGAGCCCGAAGAAGCCCTGGCCCGCAGCATTGGCGACGTGGAGACCCTGCGCCCGCGTCCGCGATACGAAAGAACCACGACCCGCTCCATTCTCGGCACCTATGACTACATGAGCCCGGAGCAAAAGGCCGGTGGCGTGATTACTCCGCAGTCGGACCTGTATGCCTTCGGGGTCCTGCTGTACCGCATGCTGACCGGCCGGAAGCCGGAAGGGCGCTTCAAACTGCCCTCCGCCTTCGGGCGTTCCCGCGGATGGGACGCCATCGTCTCGCACTGCCTTGAGCCGGACCCGGCCGACCGTCCGGCTTCCGCGGTGGCTCTTCACATGCAGTTGCAGAGACTCTCTAACGCCCTCCAACGCCGCCAACGGATCTGGCGATATGCCATCGGCGGACTGATTGGACTGGCCTTGTTGGCCGGCACCGCGGTGTGGCAACTCGGCGGGGGCAAGAAAACCGAACCGCCACCTTCGCCGCCACCGCCTCCTCCGATTAAGCATGCCGAACCAATGGAAGAAATCACGGCCCCGCCCAGAGAAGTTGAAGAAGCGCGCGACCAAGCGCAGACTGCTTTTGACAGCCTTGCGGCGTTGAATACATCCAATGGATTCGGCCAGTGGATGGATCGGGTTTCAAATCAACTGAATGATGCCATGGCCGCGTTTTCAAACGGGAATTACAATGCCGCGGCTACCAATTTCACCAAGATAACCGATCGGACGGATCAACTCTCGAATGCCGATCGGTTCCGCCAAGGTGCTTTGGCCGCCCGTGACCGGGCAATGGCAAACCGTGGCAAGGCCCAACTCAATCCCGTCGCAACCCAGGCCCGAGAATGGGCGTTTGCTACAAATGCCATGCAGCAGGCCGAAACTCTTCTCGGCGATGGTACGCGCTGGATGAGTACTTCAAATTGGATGAGAGCATCCAATCACTGGACTCAGGCCGCGGACTATTTTCAGACAGCGGCTGCTTATGTCGTTGCGCTCCCTCCACCGACCGCGCCCAAAGATCCGCCAGCACCTGTTAGAGAACAACCCAAAGAGCGCGCCGCCGGCACCGTAACCAATTTCCAAATCTATCCCAACGTGTGGATGGAGTTCTGCTGGATTCCTCCAACAACCGGTGAGCAATGGAGAGAGATCAGCGAAGGTAAAACGACCTTTTCCATGGGGAGCCCAACCAATGAACCCGGCCGCGCTCGTGATGATCTGCCCCTTCAAGAACGCACCATCACAAGAGGATTTTGGATGGGACGATATGAAGTTACCCAGGCCCAATGGGAGGGCGTCATGGGGGATAACCCTTCTGCATTCCGCAGGACGAACGGGCCAGTCACAAAAGTAAGCTATGGCATGTGCACACAGTTCATCGAGAGATTGAACCGCCATGCCAAAACATCATCAGCATATCGGTTTCCAACGGAGGCCGAATGGGAGTACGCCTGCCGTGCCGGCACTGTGACGCCTTACCATGTGGGACACATTCTCGGGACCAACGCCTGGCATCGCGGCCGAAGAATCGAGATGCCCCAACCCGTCGGCTCATCCACCCCCAATCGCTGGGGGCTCCATGAGATGCATGGCAACGCCTGGGAGTGGTGCCACAATGCCGCTGGGCCAGCGCCCGTTCTGCGCGGCGGAAGTTTCACCTCATTGTCCAATCATTGTCGTTCAGCAAGCCGGCATGTGGACATTCGAGGTGGAAGCAGGGCCACCGAAAATGATATGGGATTCCGGCTACTTCGGGAGGAGAATTAGAATTGATCGCGCTGGAAGTGTTTCGCTATCGTGTGACCAGTTAACTAAAAGGAGTTCCTCATGCGTGGATTGTATCTTGCCAAGAACCGTTTTCAACTGGGTGTTCCATTGCTGCTTGTGACCGCGGTGCTTTATTCTCTGTTCTTCCATCCCGGGTCCGTTAACGGGGCCGATCCGAAAACCTATGAAGTCTGGGTCATTCGAGACAATGCAGCCGTCTTGGACAAGGCGGATCAAGTGGTGACCACCCTGAAACGCGGTGATAAATTGCTGGTACTTGGAGAAGCTGAAGACTTGTATCTCATTCAATTCAACGAAGCAACCGATAAGGATCTGTTTATCCAGAAATACTCCGTCTCTCCGAAACCGCCGGCCATTGCCAAAACAGATCCCACGCCCCCGCCTCCCAAATCCAACTGGTGGAGCCGGAATTGGGGCTGGGTGGCCGGCGGCGTAGCCGTTGTCGCGGCCGGGGGTGCCGCCGGGTATGCGGTGTACGACAGCAGCCGCAGCGACAGCGACAGTTCGAGCGCAGCCCCTCCACCCCCTGCCCCCTCATCGTCATCCAGCAGTAGTGGAGGATCCTCGTCCTCTTCGTCCTCCTCCGGTGGAAGCAGTGGTTCATCCTCCTCATCATCGTCCTCCGGCGGCTATGATGGCACCTACAGGGGTACCGCAACCTGGACATATACTCCGCCCAGTGGAGCGGCGGAACGGCTTTCGAGGTCGCTTTCCATTACCATTTCCGGAAGCAGCGTGACCGTTAACGACCACTATGGGAACCCGCCGGCCCGAGGCACCCTCGGCGGCAACTCCTTCACCGCCTCGAAGCGATTCACCTATTACGGCAAGGACGCCACCAAGACGTACAAGGGAACCGTCTCCGGCAATCGGATCACCGGCTCCATCAGCGGTCAATCCACCAGCTCCGCCGGTACGGGATATGACAGTGGTTCTTTTTCCGTCAGCCGGTAATCTTCCACATCTTTTTGTAGGGATCTGAAGCGCGTTATCGGCACGTTTCTACGTGAATAACCAGCTCTCCCTGGGGCAGGGACCCGGCGAGTTCAAAATCCTCCCTCCTCGATGGCCGCCTCGGACACATGTGGACGCTGCGGTGGGCAATATTGTGGAGCAATTTCTTATTATTATATTTTATCTTGACTTATCTCTATTTATCATCGATTCTCGCGGCAGGATGAAACCCAGACCCCGGCACATCAACGCCCTCTTGGAGGTAGACCCATGAAATGGCTGCGCATGATCCTGTCTGTCCGCTTGTTCCTGATCGTCACCGTGGTGTTCCTGAGCTGGCAGGTGTGGATGTTCACCCGCCCACGCCCCCGCCCGCTCACGGCCGCCGAAGCCGGTGCCAACGAAAAGGCCGTCGCCGAAGCCGTTGCCCTGATCCAGAAGGCCGCTCCGCCCCCCGCGCGTATCGGCGTGGCCACCCTCATCAACGACGAAACCGGCCAGATCACCGCCTCCCTCAAGCTGCGCCTGTCCACGGTCTCGGGCTACGACGTGCTGACGGAATCGCCCATCCGCCGGTTTCTCTCGGATGTATCGTCCGCGGTGGGAAATGCCAGCAATCCCCAGGAAGTGATGCGCGCCGGGCAGACCGTCGGGATGGATGTCGTCGTCGCCGGGCGCGTGCTCGCCATCGAGCAGACCAACGACACCGGCCGGATTTCCCTCCAAGCCTTTGCTTACGACACCCGGCCCGGCAAGCTGGCCGTCAATGAAACCCTGACCGTCCAATGGACGCCGTCGTGGACGGACAAGACCGCCGCCAGCATCGCCGGCACCCCGGCGCTCCTCCGCTGGATCGTATGGTTCACGGTCGTCGGCATGCTCCCTTGGCTGACCTCGTTCGGCGTCGTCTGGGCCATGGAAAAGAAGAGCAATGCCGCCAGCCTGGCACTGGTCCTCGCCTATACGGTCATCGCCATGGGCCTGCTGATCGTGCTCTTCCGCCCCGCCCTGGCCGGCGCCGGCCCCGTCATCAAGCTCCTGCTCGCCCTGGCCTTCTGCACCGCCTACAACTATTGGGCCTGCGAGAAAATCGCGGCCCGCAGCAAGTAGTCCCGCCGCCATCGTGCCGTGAACTACGGGCATGGCGACTGGGGAGGCTTCCATCGTTGCCCCATGCCTTGTGAGCGCGAAGTCTACGACGGTTCAATCTGGATCGATGTTCCACCCTATACCATTCCCTACATGGCGGCCAGATAGCACGCAAGTAGAAGGAGGGTCAGGAGCAACCCAATGATGATCATCCTTCGCTGCCTGATTTTTCGCCTGCCCAGTTCAGCTTGTTGGAACAATTCGTCCAAGCCCTGTCGACCGGCCATCCGTTCGACTCTCCGCAAAGCCCGGCACGCGCTACCATATCGGCGGGCAGCCAACGCCTCGCGCGCTTTGATCACATGCGGTTCGGCTTTGATCCTGGCGCGCAACACCTCCTTTTGGTTCAGGAATATCGCCTCATCCGGCATCAGGACGAGGGCGTTTTCCAATAACCTTAAGGCTTCAGTGAATTTCCGGCGCTCCACATGTCCCGCAATATCCTGTGTCACCTGTTCCCGATAAGCGTCCGTTGCGTCTGTCAGCACTTCTTTGGCATTTTCAATATTCGGGCTATCGGGATGGTTGCGGATATATTCGGTAAAATCCCGGATGATCGCCGCATAATCTCCATCGGCCTCGAATTGCCGGGTGTGCTCGGCCAAATCCTTCCAATCCAGTTTGTCGACCTCCTGCAACAGCCCCTGGTGTATCCGCTGGCGCTGGGCAAGCAAAGCGGGTTGCCCGGGAAGAACAGCCAACGCGGCCTCGATGCATGACAAGGCCGGCCGATATTTCCCCTCCCGGACCAGGGATTCCGCTTGATGGGCGGATTCCTCCAGACATCGGCGTTTCATCTCTTCCATCCGGGTCCGGGCGCTTTCGCGAAACTGCTTGATTGTGGCTTGAATTTCCTCGATGTGCCGGGGGCCCGTGGACCGGATAAACAGACGGATCGACTCCCATAACAACCGGACGCGCATGCCGAAAGAAGGGGGGGCGATTGGTCGGGCCGCGGTTCCTTCCGGAGCACCGATTCGACAGGCGTACAGGCTCTGATAGCCTTCACGCCACAGTTGAACGACCTTCAATTGCTCTGAACGAGTCCACAGTTTCTTCCAGGAGACGCCCGTGTAGTCGACGTTCATATCCAGATAGGCCTGATAGACCGAAAGAGCTTCCTTCCATTTGCCGTCGTTCTGAAGAGCCATGGCCTTCTGATCGGTGCTGGTCCAGGCCTGTTCCCGTGTTTGACGCCGCATGGCCTGCATCAACTCGTCCCGCTTCCTTCGCAGGGCGTCCTCTTTGGGCAGCCATGCCAAAGCGGCCTCGATCCTCGAGAGAGCCCCCGGGACTTTGTGCTCTGCGGCCAAGGCATCTGCTTCGCTGAGGGCTTGGCGCACACCGTTGGCGGCGGCTTCGGTTATTTGTCGGCGCGCCTCCTCGACATGTAGGCCCAGGGCGTGCTGATTCAGGTAGGCATGACAGACATCCTGAACCCCGCGCCAATCCGCGCTTCTTGTTCGTTCCGTGACAAGACGGCCGGTCTGCTCCCAGTCTTCATCGTCGATCTTCGCAGGCAGGTTCCGCAGTTGTTTGGTGGTTTCCTCGTCTGCAGGGCTCCACTTGACGTACTCGGTCAACAATGCCTGCAACGTCCGCCAGTCCTCCCGGGACCGCGCCTGCTCGATTCGGGGCTCGAGTTCGGCGATTCGTTGAATCGCGCTTGATGCTTCGGCGTGCCTCGACTGCACTCGCTTGAGCAGGTCGCACCCTTTGGCCCCCGGTAGGCACCTCTCCTTGGGAAGCAACCCAAATTCCTTCTCCACCCGGCTCCAGCGTTTTTCATGACGGTGCTTCTCCATTCGCACCAGCGCATCCTTGACGGTCGCAAAGAGGCTGATATCTGTCCCGCATCCGCCACAATACGCCTTGTGAACGGGATTCTTTCGATCGCACTCCGGACAACTCCGCATCAGCCCCGTCCCGCAGCTCTGGCAGAATTCCACTCCCAGTGGGTTCGCCCCGCCACAGGCCGGGCACGCGTTGCCGGGGGCGGATTGTCGGGCTTTGCCTTCTCCCGTCTGTAGCAGCCCTCCACTTTCGATATCCTTCAACAGGTCCTCTGCGCTGAAATAGCGCTCTTCGGGATTGTTCTTCACGCAGCGCAGAATGATCTTCGCCAGATGCGGCGGAACCTTTTCGGCATCCACCTGATCCGGCACGTCTCCCGTCAGTATTTCATAGAAGGTCTTGCCGAGGGCATAGATATCCGCCGTATGGTTCACGCTTTTGGAATCCCGGCGCTGCTCCGGCGGCATGTAGTAGGGCGTCCCCATGCCATAGCCCGTAACGGACAAATCGGAATCCGCACCTGCCCGTGCAAGTCCAAAGTCCACAATCTTCGGCACCACGCCTTCCGCCTCCCGTGCAAGCAGGATATTGGCCGGCTTGATATCCCGGTGCACCAGGTTCTTCTTGTGCGCGTAGGCCAATCCTCGCGCCAAGCCCCGGATCAGGCTGAGGGCTTCCGCCTCCGGCAGCTTTCCCCGCCGTTTGAGCTCATCCTTGACCGAACCGCCCCCCACCCACTCCATCACCAAGTAGTCGCCCTCGCCATCTCGTCCAACATCAAAGACCTGGACGATGTTCTGGTGGTTGAGCTGGGCAATGGCATTCGCTTCCCGCCGAAACCGAATCCGGGTCAGTTCGCCCGCGGTTCCTTCCAGTTTTTCAGTCAGCAGCCGCTTGACCGCAACCGTCCGGCCGAGCTTCTTGTCCCGCGCCTTCCAAACCTTGGCAAACCCGCCCTGCCCGATCTGCTCTGCCAATTCGTAGCGGACAGCCAATGGCTCGCCAAGATCCGGCTCATCGGTTGGCCCGCCGGCTCGAACCACGGTTTTCAGTTCGCCAATCGACTCATCCGTTTCTTGCGGTTCCCCCCCGATCGTCCGCAAGTCCCCAACGGATCGATCGGCCTCCAACCCGCTGGCATGAGACTCAGAGGAGACCGACGTCCCGCATTCCGGGCAAAATTTGAACTTCTCCGGGATTTCTTCATGGCATTTCGGGCAGTTCACGGCATTGTTATCCTGATCATCCTGCCTAGACTCGTGCCATCAAGCCGCCCGTCGCGCCCTTCCATCATCCGGTCAATCTTGTCCATTCTCCACCACCCTTTTCACCACCGAGAGCACAGAGACTCACAGAGCCCAGCCAATAGCATTTTCCACTACGAATCACACGCCTGCCCGCCTGTGGCGGGAATTACACGAATAAACAGCCCAAGACATGTTTGACAGGATTACAGGATTTGCAGGATTCACAGGATGGAAGCCTCTGACGAGGCACGAGCAGTAGATTCGGTCTGCCGAATCTCCATAGGCTGTTTGGTCCTGCCGCGGCCGCGCGCGAAGCGTGTGCAGGCCGCGACAGGATCCAACAACCTGCGTACCCGAGGGTACGTCTGCACGTCCCTCTCCAAGCACTCGTTTGCGCCTCTTGCGACTTTTGCGTTAAGGACAATGTCCACCTCTGTGCCACTCTGTGTTCTATGTGGTGAGTTTCTTCAGGTTCCCATTCGTGCCATTCGCGATATTCGAAGTGGAAAAGCTGTTCCTGACTCTAGTCTTTAGTCTATGGTCCATAGTCTCGCTGCCTTACTTCCCTTCCAACAGCTTTTTGATCCGGTCCTGTCCGGAGCGAACTCGCTCGTCGATGGCATTACCGGCCTTTTCCGGCGCCCCGCCGACATCCACGGACGCCTCGGATTCAAGCTGCTGGCTCATCTCTTCCAGCGTGGGAATGCGGTCCTCCAGCGATCCGGTGGCGCCATCCATTTCCTTCTCATAGAGCTTGTCCCAGAAACGATCGGAGTCAAGCTGCTCGCCCAGCAGATCCTGGGCGCTGTCGAACACATCCGCCACTCGCTCCGGATCGATCTGGATCACCTTGTTCAGCGCGCCGAGGGCCGACGCGAACTCGTTGTCCGACTGCGCCGCCTCCATCTTGGTGAGATACTGCTCGAAGACCCAGCGCTTTTGGCCCAGCTTGGTCATCAGCACCTGTGCCGCCCGGTAACTGGTCAGCCGCCGCTGGGCATCCGCCTTCTGGCCGGCCTTGAGCGCTTCGCGCGCCGCCGCCCACTCCTTGGCGGCATCCTTGTCCATCCGGCGGATGCGGTCCTTCACGTCATCGACCGCATTCTCCGCCTGCCGGAACGCCTGCCGCCGCTCCTTCCGATCCGCCCGCTCCCGCTCTTTCTTCGTCTTGAATAGAAAACCCATGATTCCGCCCTTTCTTTATGTTTCTTCCGTCGCTGTATCCAACAACCGCAAGGCACCGGCGATGTCCACGGAATGGTTGGCCGCGTCGGAGACCGGCTCGGCCGTCCGCGAAATCAACACCCGTTTTTCCGCCCCGACCATGTCCGCCACCTTGCGGAGGCTTTGCATATCGTCGGCCGACGGATGCGCCGTCAGCTTGATCTCGAATGCCCAGCGCTCCACGCCGAAATCCAGCAGCAGATCGATCTCGTACTGATCCGACGTGCGCAGATAATACGGGATGCAGGTCTTTCCGACCGCATCCAGCCGGGACAGAATCTGCTGGATGACGAATCCTTCCCAGCTCAGTCCGGCCCAGGGTTGCGACAGCAGGGTCTCCTGGTTCGACACGCCGGACAGAGCGTGCAACAGACCGCTATCCCGCCAATAGATCTTGGGACTCTTCACCAGGCGCTTCCGGAGGTTCGCGTGATAGGGCGCGAGGCGGCGCAGCAAAAACACGCCCTCCAGATAGTCCATGTAGCCGTTCACGGTTTGGTAGTTGAGCCCAAGGCTTTGGCCGATTCGGCTGGCGTTCCACGGCGTGCCGTGGGCCGCCGCCAGCATCTTGAACATCCGCAACGTGGTTTGCGGCTTGGCCGCCAGGCCCCAGGCCGGCAGATCCCGTTGCGCCAGCAAGGCCAGATAGTTCAACTGCCAATCCGGCATCGCGCCGGGCGACAGGATGCCGCCATCGGGAAACCCACCCTGCAGCCAGAGGGCGTCGAGCGCATCCGCACCCACTTCGTCCAGATAAAAGGGCGAAAGCTCGACCAGCGCCAGCCGCCCGGCCAGCGATTCCGACACCTCCCGCATCAAGGCCGGAGCGACGGAACCCAAGAGCAGAAACCTCCCGTTCCGGCGGCGATCGCCGTCGATGCACGAACGGATGCGCGGAAAGATCGCGGGGAGAGTCTGCGCCTCGTCCAGAATGATCAACTCGTTTCCCTTCGCCAGATCATCCCAGGCCAAATCCAGCCTCAATCCGTCCCCCTCGTTCTCCAGATCGAAATACCGCCCCCCCAGCGAACGGGCCAGCGTCGTCTTCCCGCATTGCCGGGGTCCAACCAGCCCCACCGCTGGGAATCTTTCCAAGGCCCGCCTCAACCGCTTCTCAATATACCGCGCCTTCATGCTTGCAGATTAACAAAGATATTGTGTTTTGCAATTTTGATTTTTATGCATCCATATCACTCTATTTTGCAATTAGATACATATATCACGGCACGTGCAAAAGACACCCTGCCGGCAGAAAGGTCGGATCCACGCCCAGATTGCCAGAAGCGTCATGGCGGGTACTCGCTCACCAGACCGACCAACCTTCGGCAAGTCCGACGACACCAATAGATCCCTGAGTTTGGATTCCGGAAGCGTCCGCTCCACCCAATCATACATTTCGAACCAGGAATAGTATGTTCTCCAAAACAGCATGGGGGTGCCCACGGACAGCAGGGCGGAGACCGTAATCTTCAGGTGCTTCCAAGGGAGCATTGCGCCCCAGAAAAGCGCACCGGACAAACACCCCAGAATGACAACAGACGCGAATTGGGGGGAGTGGATCCATCGCGATGGATACGCATCTATGGCAGAACCAGTAGCCGCCATCAAATTACCCCACCCAAGAATAGCCATGACGGTCAATAGGCTGGCAACCACAGCCGCAAAATACATCCATAGTGACAACCGGATATCAGGCTGCAATTTCATCTTTCACCTCAGTCCATATCTGGGACGTTGTTGTTCGAACGGCGCAACCGGATGGATCTGATCCCGTTCCCACGGTCGGGCCCTATTCTGTCAACCGCTTCCAGGCCACGGGCCCCTGGTGTTCCAAGGCAATTACCCAATGCGAACGATCCCGGTCGGGCGGCAGACGAACCTGGTACTGATGCACGTTTCCGCCGGGCTGGATGACGACCATCACGCTTTCGTCCGGCTCCCCCGTATCCAGGACCAGAAAAAAATCCTCCATGATGCCCATTCCCATGAAGTTGACGGACACCAGGCCTTCGTTGTCCATCCGGGCGGAGAACGGAATGGGCAGAGCGATGATGTGCACCCCCATCGGCGTCACGGTCCGCTCCAGCAGGTCCCCTTTAATGACCTGCCGTTTCACCAGCTCGGTCTTGACGATCTCCCCGGACTGTTTGACCGCCGTAAACCCGCTGGCCGACCAAATCAATTCTCCTTCCAGGAAGCCAATCAAATACGGGGCCACCACAACAAACTGGATGCGCGTAATGGGATCTTCGATCGATTCCGGGGTGGGCATCATTGGAACCGTCTCCGCATCGATCGCGATCAGGCAGTAGCGCCGGGCGAAATCCCGGAAGGGCAGCCGACCGCCCGATGACGGGGAGAGATACCCGGCCAGCTTCAGAATCTGGGCCAGATAGGCCGGACACTCATCCGGCACCAAGCCCGGGTGCTGAACCTCCTGCGTGAACGGCATATCCTGCTCCCGGCCGAATGCGGGACGGAGTTCCAGTCCCGGTTTCAATTCCAGGGCCAGCACATCCCCGTTACGGTCCTCCGTGACCAGCAGGCGCCGCTCGCGGCCATCCCACACCACGGATTCAAACGTGCCCTGATGGGCATACAGCAGCTGAGTCCGGTCGGTGGTGGGATCCCACCACTGAAGCGTCCCGCCCTCTTCGGCCACCAACACCCCTCCACCCGGAAGCGCATGCAGTCCTTCCGGCGAGCGGAATTTGCTCTGCGAATACCACACGCGCACGAAGCGCGGACGCAGATCCAGGCAGCCGACGACACCGGTCACTTCGCACGCGAAGTACGCCAGATTTCCGTCAGGGGAAAAGTCGACGGCGGAATAGCTGGACATCGGGTGATTGACGGGCATCCACCATTCTCCATCGGTGTCGCGGTACAGCAGCGCGCCCCGGAACAGGAGTTCATCCTCTGGTCCCCGCCCGAACGATTCCAGCGTGGAGCCCGCCAGCAGGAGTTCACCCGCCGGGCCCACGGCAACGGATTCCCAGGCGTATCGGCCTCTCAACGGCGGCAGGGGGATGACCGTGCCCGAGCGGCGCGAGCGCGTGGGCACGTTCCGGGTATCAAAGGTGACCAACCGACCTCCGGGGATGTCCTCCACCACATAGAGCGTTCCGTGGCGATCGAGGGCCAACCCTTCCGGCGATCGCAACCCCGGCATCCGGATCCGGTGTCCGTTGCGATCCTCGTATAACGGGGTGCCCGCTTCGAACAAGACCTCGCGCGTACCGTTGGGCCGAATCCGAATGATGTTGGCGGCATCCTCCTCCGAAACATAGAGGGTGCCCGTCGCCGGGTCCAAGGCGATGCCGTCCGGACTGTTCAACCCCCGGGCCACGTAGGAAACCCGCCGGAACAATTCCGGCGGCTTGGCGGCGGCCGCCGTTTCTTCTTCCGGAGCCGGCGAAGCGCCAATGGTCAAAGGGTACTCATAGTGCGGACTGGAAGCCGTGTGCAAGTCGGCCGGGGTCCCCCATGCCATCCAAGCCGTTGCGATCAAGGTCAGTATGACCGCCCGCATCCGTACGCGGCACGACATGACAGACCCGGGACACCCGGCCTGCGCTTTCACCGGACGATGGATCAGGCTCTTTAGGACAAAGATATACAACTGCACGATACTGGAATCGTACCCTCCCGCCAGAACGTTGGCGAGAATCATTTCCACCCCTCTGAAGATGATGGCAGAGTTGAGGATAGGGGTACCGAAACACGGAGTCCCGAAGAAAGGTCTTCTGGCCCTCTCGTCTGACCCTCCCGTCTTGCTAAACCAGACCGCATGCATCATCCTCTCGGTGAATAAGGAATGAAGCATGCGCGGCGGCGCGGCGGCAAAACATCACTTCACCGGCCCCCTTTACGTCCCACCTCCTTGGGTTGTAAGCAAGAGGCGATGGAAGATATATGCCGTACGCACCGGATGAAGCGGGATTGTTCATTCAAGAAGGACATCATGAGTACTTCAAGAATCCGGACGCTGCACCCTCTGGACCCGCCCCAACCCGAAGGATGCCCCATGACCTGTACTCTCCAGGCGCTCGCAACAGCCAACCCGCCCTTCTACACCACCCAACAAGAGGCGTATGAGTTCTATGCCTCGCATTTCAAACTCGAGCCGGAAACCGACAAGCTCTACCGCCGACTCTTGCTGGAGGGACCCATCCGCGGGCGCTTTATCGGCATCGACCAGGTGGAAGACGCCTGCGAAACCGACCCGGACCTTCTAAATGCCCGCTTTCTGAAATTCGCTCGGGCGACAGCGGCAACCGCCGCCCGCAAAGCCCTCGCCAACGCCCATCTTTCGCCCGAGACGCTTGGCGGGTTGGTGGTCAATACCTGTACCGGCTACCTCTGCCCCGGATTGAGTTCCTACCTGGCAGAAGATCTTGGACTGCGATCAGACATCCGCGCCCTGGATATCGCGGGCATGGGCTGCGGCGGCGCCATGCCGAATCTCCAGGCCACCGCCGGATTGTTGGCGCTGGATGGAACGGCCCCGTTGCTTAGCATCGCCGTGGAAATCTGCTCGGCCACCCTTTTCATGGGCCCCGATCCCGCCCTCGTCGTCAGCAATTCGATTTTTGGCGATGGCGCTTCCGCCGCGATCTTGCGCGCCGGGGAACCCGGTAAAACCCAGAGCTTGTTGCGCTTTGTGGATTTCGCCTCGGGGCTATACCCGGACTATCGCCGTCAGCTCCAGTACCGCCAGGAAGGGGGACGTCTGCGCAACGTTCTCAGCGTGAAGGTGCCCGTGATCGGGGCCAAAACCGCCCGCGAGGTTCTGCAACGCCTCCTGGCCCGTCATTCGCTCGAACAAAAAGACATCCGGTGGTGGGCGGTGCATGCGGGCGGAACCGCCGTTCTTGATCAGGTCGGACGCGACTTGGGTCTGGATGAGGAAGCCCTGCGCTTTTCCCTCGAGATCTTTCACACCTATGGGAATATGTCTTCGCCCTCCGTCATGTTTGCCCTGCGCCAGATCCTTGACCATGGCCAGCCCCAACCGGGCGAGCGGGGCATTCTGCTCTCCTTTGGCGCGGGCTTCTCGGCCTTCGCGGCGCTGGTGGAATTCTATCCATGACCGTCCCTGCCCAAGCGATTTCCGCGGAGGTAGCCATCGTCGGCGCGGGGCCGGTGGGGCTCTTTTTGGCCCACCTCCTTGGCCAGGCCGGCATACAAACCGTGGTTCTGGAAAAGCGAAGCGGACCGGAGGCCCCCTCGATGGCCATCGGCATCATGCCGGCCTCTCTGCGCCTCTACGATCGGGTGGGACTGGCCTCCGCCTTGGTCACCGCCGGCGTCCAGGTCCAAACCGCGCTGGTTCACGATCCGCCAGCCATCCTCGGACAGCTCGATTTCAGCGGACTCCCCCCGCCCTTTCCCTTCATCCTGACCCTTCCCCAAGGCGAACTCATGCGCTTGCTGCGCGAAAAACTCGCTTTGCGGCCTTCCGTACGACTGATGGTTGCCCACGAGGCCACCGGCATACGGCAAGACGCGGACAGCGTTCACCTGCGGATACAGAACGCCCAAACCGGCCTGCCCGCGGAATGCACCGCCCGGTATGTCGCCGCCTGCGATGGCCATGACAGTCCTGTGCGCCAGCTCCTCGACATCCCCTGCGCCGCTACGGTTTACCCGCCGTCTTTTGTGATGGGCGACTTCCCGGACGACACCGCCCCATCCCGGCAGGCCCACCTGTATTTAACCTCCAAGGGCTCCATCGAATCCTTTCCCCTCCCGCATCGACAACGGCGCTGGGTGGCGCTCTCCCCCGGTGGAGGCCAGGACACTGCCACGCTCTTGCAGCAGGTAAAAATCATCACGGGAATTTCCTTGCCCGCCCAGGCGGAGCAATGGCACAGCTTCTTCACGCCCAAGCGCCAGCTCGCGCGCTCGTTTCATCGCGGACGCGTCATCTTGTGCGGGGATGCCGCCCATGTCATGAGCCCCATCGGCGGGCAGGGCATGAACACGGGCTTTGCGGATGCCTGGCACCTGGCCGGCATTCTTCGGCAAACGCTCCGCGCGGGCGCCGCGCTGGATCCCCTGCTGGCCGGCTATGCGTCTGCCCGTAAACGGGCGTTTTGCATCGCCGCCGCCCGAGCCGCCCGCGGAATGTGGCTCGGCGCCCACACCGGACGCCTGTTCTCCGCCGCGCGCTCGTTGTTCATCCGCCGGGTTCTCTTGCGTCCGCCGCTGGCGCGACACTTGCCGGCCTATTTCGCCATGCTCACCCTTCCCCCGCCTCCCCCGTGGGAGTTCCCATGACGACGACCGCCTCCCTGCACACCCAACAGCGCCTTGCTCAGCCCGACAGCAAGCGCGCCTTGAACCAGGAAATCTTTACCGCCGTGGCCCCGCGCTATGATCTTATCACCCGCCTGCTCTCCTTCGCTCGCGACTCCGCCTGGAAACAACGGTTGATCCGCGAGCTGCCGCCGCTGCCGGAACCGGTCTGCCTGGATCTGGCCTGCGGCACTGGCGACATCGCCCGCCTGCTGGCGGAACGGTATCCCCGCGGGCGGATCATCGGCCTGGATCTCACCGAAGCCATGCTGGAGATCGCGCGGCAACGCACCGCCCCGGCCTCCGTGGAATACCAGTGCCTCGACATGGCCCAAACGGGTCTCGCCGACGCCTCAGTGGACATCGTCACCGGCGGCTACGCCTTGCGCAACGCCGGCGATCTGCACGCCGCTCTGGCGGAAATCTTCCGGGTACTCAAACCCGGAGGCTGGGCCGCGTTTCTGGACTTTTCCAAACCCCACTCACGTCTGCTCCAGCGCCTGGAGAACGGCTTGCTGACCGTCTGGGGCGCCCTCTGGGGCTGGGCCTTTCATCGAAACCCCGGCATCTATACCTACATTGCCGAAAGCCTCGCGCGCTTCCCGGACCGCCGCGAACTCCACCTCCTCCTCCAGGCCCGGGGCTTCTCCATCCAGCGCTCTTCCCTCCATTTCTTTGGCGTCGTGGAACGATTGATCGTCCGGAAAGCCGCCCTGATGGAGCCCCCATGAGGTTTCCCGATTTCTCCCGTCGCGCAAACCTGATCGAGAAAATGGATCGGCCCGACTGCCCCGAAGATCAACTTTTCCGGACGTTGGACCAATTTGAACAGGTCAACCGCCTCTTCTCGCGCTATCGAACTCTGCTGAACCACTACCTGCTCGCCGACATGGCGCAGAATCCCGCCCACCCCCACCGCATGGTGGATCTCGGTGCCGGCGGATGCGATATCGGGCGCTGGCTGATCCGCCAATGCCGGAGACGCGGACTGTCCCTCACGATCACGGCGATCGAACGCGATTCCCGCGTGGCGCGCTATGCCCGTGCCGCCTGCCAATCCTACCCCGAAATCGAAATCCTCGAACAGGATATCCGCGACGCCCTGCCGCTCGACGACGTGGACTATGTGTTCGCCAACCACCTTCTGCACCACCTGCCCAACGACGCGTGTGCAACATTGATTCAGCGGCTGGACCATGCGGCCCTCAGGCGATACCTGCTCAGCGATATCATCCGCTCCCCCTGGGCCTTCCTCGGGTTCGCCCTTAGCACCGCGCCCTTTTTCCATGACAGCTTCATCGTGGCGGACGGACTTGCCTCCATCCGGCGCGGATTGACCCTGGCAGAAGCGCGGGCCCTCCTCCGCGACATCCCCGTCCGCCACGAAATCACCCTGCGCCGCCTGGCTCCCAGCCGGTTCGTCATCGTGGGCCAGCGCACCTGAGCAGGATACAAAACCGAAGACGGCGGGATGAAAGCGCCCCACCAACACCGGCCCTACTTCTTCTTCAGGATGTTGGCCAACGCCGGCACGTCGCGCGCGGGAAGCTGGCAGACATCATTCTCACAGACAAAGGCCGTGGCCTTCCCCTCGATGGGGCGGAGGTCCCGGATGAATTCCAAATGTCCGGCCAGCGTCTCCTGGCCCGATCCGCCATCGGCCAGCAGCAGGACTTGGTTCGGCTGGAAGCGGGAATGGACTTCCCGCAGCAAGGCCTGAGTATCCGGGGAGCCCGCCTGCCCCGCGATGACGATCAGTTTGGGCGTGGCGAGATGGAAATCGAGCGCGACCAGCATCTGTGGCATCGTCGCGGGGACCTCCTTCATCTGCGACCCGAACACGGAAAACAGTTTTTCCGCCTTCGCGCGCCAGGCGGGACGGTCGGTCATCGCCGCCAGGCGCAGCAGGTTGAGGGCCGCCACTGAGTTGGGGGATGGCTCCGCGCCGTCGTAATCCTCCTTCAGGCGCAACAGGAGATTCGGATCCTGGCCGGCGGTGCTGAAATAGCCGCCGTCTTTCTCGTCCCAGAACAGATCATCCTGCTTCTGCTGGAGGTCCAGCGCCCACAGCAGCCAACGCACGTCGAACGAGGCCTCGTACAGGTCGAGGAGTCCCTGGATCAGATTGGCGTAGTCGTCCACGAATCCCGGAATGGCGGCTTCCCCCGCGCGATAGCGACGCCGCAGTCCACCGGTTTCCTGGTCGGTCAGCCGGGTTTGGATCAAGGTCGCGGCCCGTTGCGCCGCGGCGCGGTAGCGCGGTTCGTCCAGCACCTGGGCGGCGCGGGCAAACGCCGAAATCATCAGGCCGTTCCAGGCGGTCAGCGCCTTGTCATCCCGCCGGGGCCGCGGACGCCGGTTTCGAACCTCGAGGAGCTGCTGCCGGGCGGCGACCAGCAACGAGCGAACCGCCCCGGGCGATTTCCCAAACTCTGCGGCAGTCTCTTCGAGCGTGTGGCGCACGATCAGGATGTTCTGGTTCCGGAACTCGCCCTGCGGATCGCTGGGCGCATTGCCCTTGGGCTCGACTCCGTAGTGGAAATCGAAAACGGCCGCGGTCTCCGGACCCAGGATCGCCGCGATTTCCGCCTGTTCCCACACATAGAACGCGCCTTCGATCGATTCACCGGGCTGCCCCGGGCGGGGGCTGTCGGCATCCTCGGCGCAATAGAACTCGCCCTCCGGCCCCGTCAAGTCGCGCAGCACATACTCCAGGATGTCCCGGGCCACGTCCGCATACTCGGGTTCGCGCGTGAGCTGGAATGCGTCCAGATAGGCGCCCGCCAGCAGGGCCTGATCGTAGAGCATCTTCTCGAAGTGGGGCACGTGCCAGAATTCGTCCACGCTGTAGCGGTGGAACCCACCGCCGAGTTGATCGTGCATTCCGCCGGCGGCCATTTTCCGGAGGGTGAACCGGCACATCTCCAATGGCTCGTTCCCGCCGGTGCGCGCATGGGTGCGCAACAGGAAGTTGAGCGTGACCGGCCGCGGGAATTTGGGCGCGCCGCCAAAGCCGCCGAACTGCGGATCGTAGGCGGCCTGAATCGCGCGCGCGCCGTCATCGAGCAGGGCACGCGCGAGTTCCATGCCGGCAGCGGGCTTCACCGTCGTGAATTGCCCCAATTGGCGGGTGGCCTCCGCGGCGGATTTCTCGATGGCTGGCCGGTCCTCCCGCCAGGCGCTCGCGATGCGTTCCAGCAGGGCCGGAAAGCCGGGCCGGCCCCAGCGGTCGTCGGGCGGGAAATAGGTTCCGCCGAAAAAGGGTTTCAGGTCCGGCGTCAACCACACGCTCATCGGCCAGCCCCCGCTCCCGGTGGAGGCCTGCACATGGGCCATGTAGACGCGGTCGATGTCGGGCCGTTCCTCGCGGTCCACCTTGATGCTGACAAAGTGCTCGTTCAGAATCCGGGCGATGCCTTCGTTCTCGAACGACTCGCGCTCCATCACATGGCACCAATGACAGGTGGCATAGCCCACCGACAGGAAAATGGGCTTCCCCTCTTTCCGCGCCTTTTCGAACGCCTCTTCGCCCCACGGATACCAGTCCACCGGATTGTGGGCGTGCTGCAACAGGTAGGGGCTTTTCTCCGCGGCGAGCCGGTTGGTATGCTTCGGGTTGGTGGCCTTCATGGTCTGTTCTCCCGGCGGGATGGGCTACGCGGGGGTGCTTCCTTTCTGATCGAGTCCCCATGCGACCGCCAAGGCGCCGAGCGTGAATGCCGCAACCGCGCCTCCCCGCCGGATCTTGCCGTTTCGAATCGCATGCATCTGCAGAGTATACCGCACGCCGGAACAGACCGATGATATTGCCGGGGAAAAACTCTGCCGGACGGAAAGGGAGTCCCCGCCAGCTTGAGTGGCCTGCGCTTTGCGTTTTCAGCCCCTCGTGCTAGGCTTTCCAAGCATTCCAAAACAGGCGCAGCCCATGCGCCAGGTCAGCGGCAGCGCCGTTCGCAGCACGTGAAGAGGTTTTATGGCACGCAAGGTACTGATTTATGGCGGGTCGGGGGGAATCGGTTCGGCCACGGCACGGATCCTGCGTGCGCGTGGATTCGTTTTGCATCTGGTGGGTCGCCAGCAGGACCGCCCGGCTCGGTTGGCCGAAGCTGACATTCTGGAAGACTTCCGGCTTGGCCTCGTGCGGGGGCATGTGGATACGGAACAACCCTGCCCCCATCTGTGGAATCCGCAGGGAAACACCATGACCCAACTCCCATGAACGGACAGCATATCGTCTTGGCGGGAGGCAGCGGCTTTTTAGGGCGTTCTCTGATCAATGCGCTCAGGGGCCGCGGATGCCGGATCACCGTCCTGACGCGATCAAAATCCAGGATGGCCGACCGGGACGTTCGATTCGTACCATGGGACGGACGTTCGGCGGGGCCGTGGACCGACGCGATCGACGGAGCAGACGCGATCATCAACTTCACAGGCCAGAACGTGAACTGCAGGCTGACCCAACCAAACCTTCGTGAGTTGGCCGCTTCGCGCCGCGATGCGGTGATCGCCCTGGCCGCCGCAGTGAACCTGTGTCGCAAAAGGCCCGGAGTCTTCGTGCAATGCAGCGCCGTCGGCGTCTACGGCGACACCGCCAGTTGCTGCGACGAGCAGACCCCAGAAGGCGACGGCATTGGGGCTCAGATCGCCAAGACCTGCGAGGCTGCGTTCCGCGGTTCCGATCTCAAGGGCACCCGCAACGTATTGCTGCGCTTGGGAGTGGTGCTCGGGCGAGATGGCGGGGCCTTGCCCCTGCTCGCGCGGCTCACTCGCTGTTTCATGGGCGGTGCGGCCGGAAGTGGCCAGCAGTACTTGAGTTGGATCCACGCCCAGGATCTGAACCGAATTCTTGTCCACACCCTTGGCCATACAAACATCGAAGGCACATTCAATGCCGTCTCGCCCCTGCCGGTAACCAACGCTGAATTCATGCGAACACTGCGCGGAATCTTGAGCCGACCCTGGTGCCCACCCGTGCCCGGTGTTCTTTTGCGAGCCGCGTCCTTCGCCTTGGGCTTCAATTCGGAGTTGCTCCTGACGGGGCAACGGTGCGTGCCCCGCCGGTTTCAAGAGGCGGGTTTTCATTTTGAGTTCAGTGACCTGCCGTGCGCACTGCGGGATCTGCTAGGGGAGGCATGACGCTGAATGCAACGGACCCACATCTGGGCCAAATCCGGCCAGCGGGCAGGCGCGGTGGCGCGATGAACATTCATCCCCAGAGCCGGCCGCGACACCTCGTTCTCATTCTGGGTGATCAGTTGAACGCTGACTCGGCGGCCTTCGACGGCTTCGACCCCAGGCAGGATGCCGTCTGGATGGCGGAGGTGACCGGCGAAGCGACGCACGTCTGGTCACACAAGGCGCGTATCGCGATCTTCCTTGCGGCCATGCGTCATTTCCGCGACGAGTTGCGCGACCGCGGCTTCACGGTGCACTACACGGAACTGGCCGACTCCACTTTGGCCATTGAACTCGCGCGCTCGATCTCGCATCTGAAGCCAGCGAAAGTCATCGTCACCGAGCCGGGCGAATGGCGGGTGCGCGAGGAGTTGAACCGCGCGGTGCCGGGGTTGGAGATTCGACCGGACCGGCATTTCCTGTGTTCGCCTTCAGAATTCGGGGCGCATGCCGGGGAACGAAAGCAGCTACGAATGGAGTATTTCTACCGGGAGATGCGGCGCAAGCACGGCGTGCTGATGAACGGTGACCAGCCCGTCGGCGGCTCATGGAATTATGACACCGAGAACCGCGGCAGCTTCGGCAAAGCCGGGCCAGGACAGGTGACCGCCCCGCGCACGTTCAAGCCCGATGCGGTGACGCGGGAAGTGTTGGAATGGGTGGAGCAGAATTTTTCGAAGCATCCCGGCAGCCTGGGGCGGTTCGACTGGCCGGTGACGCGTCGGCAGGCGCAGCAGGCCTTGGAGGATTTCATCGCCAACCGGCTGCCCAACTTCGGCCGCTACGAGGACGCCATGTGGACGGGCGAGCCGGTTTTATATCACTCACGCATCAGCGCGGCGCTCAACCTCAAGTTGCTCAACCCGCCCGAAGTAATCGCGGCGGCCGTGCAAGCCTACGAAAATCGGCAAGCCCCGTTGGCAGCGGTGGAAGGATTTGTGCGGCAGATTCTCGGGTGGCGCGAGTATGTGCGCGGCGTGTACGGCCATTTCATGCCGGGGTATGCGGAACGCAACGCGCTGGGCGCGAGGTTGCCCCTGCCGGGTTTCTACTGGACGGGCGCGACGGAAATGAATTGCTTGCGCGAAGTGATCCTTCAGACGTTGGCGAATGGGTATGCGCATCACATCCAGCGGTTGATGGTGACCGGGCTATATGCGTTGCTGCGCGGCGTGAGCCCGGTCGAGGTGCACAAGTGGTACCTCGCCGTGTACGTGGACGCCGTGGAATGGGTCGAACTCCCGAACGTGCTCGGCATGTCGCAGTACGCCGACGGCGGAGTGATGGCGTCGAAACCGTACGTGGCGACCGGCAAATACATCCAGCGCATGAGCAACTACTGCCAGGATTGCCGGTTCAAGCCCGAGCAGGCGACTGGACCCTCCGCGTGCCCGTTCACGACGTTGTACTGGGACTTCCTGATGCGCCACGAAAAACGATTGCGCAAAAACATCCGGATGAGCTTGCAGGTGAGAAACCTCGACCGGCTGGATACCGCGACCCGGCGCCAGATTTGCCGGCAAGCCGCAAGCCATTTCGGATAAGATCATACGGTGACTTCACTGCTGGGCTCGTTCATCAGACGCCTCCAATGGTCCGCTTGATCGCGCCGTTGGGCAGAGTCTTCCTGGATGCGAGATAGCCCTTCTTCTTGGCCTCCCGCATGGTCTTGTGCATGCCGTAGAGCTGGATGAGCCTGGCGAAGTTGGTTCCGACCTCTTTCTCGACATGCCCGTCCCACCAATCCGTGGCGAGGGCGTAGTTACCGTCAGGCTGCTGGTTCAGGGCGATGTCGTACGGCCCTTTGAGCCGAATAACAGCCTCGCCCTTGCGGGTCTGGCCAGCGTAGCCCCTGGCCTCGCCGTTCTGAAGCAGCTCGACGCCCAGCTCCTTGCAGGCGTCCGCCAGCGCCGCCAGGTCCTTGATCTGCGTTTGTATGCTCGTAAAATGCGACACTTGGTTCTCCTTATAGTTGTGGTTGAAAACGAAAAAGCCGCCCGAAGGCGGCGGTGAATGCGTAGGTTATGGGGTGAACTAGAAAACAGCAGCCATGTTCAGCGGGGCGACATGCACATCGTTACCCTGCCCCACGAATTCCCGGTGCACCGCCAGCACCCGGTGCGTCCGCAGAAAGCGGTTCAGCTCCTCCTGCAAGCCCGCGTCGCCGCGGGCCGGTAGGGCGTAAAACCTCAGTTGCATGGCTCAATGTCCGCTGGGGGCAAGCCCCCAGACCCCCGGAACCTGAACCCTCGTTTTCTTGCCTCGTCCTCGGTTGGCCTCTCGCTCCGCTCGGTCCCGCTCCGCGGGACACGGCTCAACCGAGAACGCCTGCTTGAACTCACTGCTGACCTGGGGACAGGACAGCCCGGAAGCCAACGACGTCGTAGGCGCCGTCCGGGGCGCCGAGGCTGCGGCGGCCAACCCGGCAGTCGACGGCGTAGGAGCTCCAACTGCCGCCGCGACCCACGCGGAGGGAGCCCTCATAGCCTGGGTACCAATCAAAGCACCACTCCCACACATTGCCGCTCATGTCGTGAATGCCTAGCTCGTTCGCCGCCTTTTGCCCCACGGGCCATGTGCCGCGGCCCAGGTAGTAATTGCAAGCCGCGCCACCAGAATTGTCCCAGTACCACGCCACGACCTCGACATCATTGCCTCCGCTGTATTCGTAGCCTTGGCTCTGCGTGCCCCCGCGTGCGGCAAATTCCCATTCAGCATCCGTTGGCAGCCGGTAGCCGGCGGCAGAGGTCTGGACGACATCGTTGCTTTGTCCGCCCTTGTACACGGCCCCGTTGACCGTATAGACCGGTTGCCGCCCCTCCTTCTGGCTGCGGGCGTTGCACCACTTCACCACGTCGTACCAGTTGACGGTATGCACCGGGTGGTCCGACGCGCAGCCAGAGCCGGTATTGTCGAATGCATAGCCGTTGGTAATGGCCCAGGAATAGACTTCGTCCCACAGCGCATAGGTCACCTCGTACTTGTCGATGTAAAAGGTGGAAACGTTCAACTCGCCGTTGCCGATGTCTGGCAATGTTCCACCCTGCACGAACACCATGCCTTCAGGTATTATCGTCGCCACAACCCTGTACAGCATCGGGACGGACACCGTGATCGGTTCCGCTCCGGCGGCCACAATATGGTCCAAGAATTGGCCATATCCCCCCGTGAAATTGGTCCAAGGGCCGTTTGCCGACGGCGCCCACTCGACGCGATAGCTGGCAGGGTTCGTCATCGGACTGAACGTCAATTGTCCGGTGGAATCAAACGACTCGATTACGGCGGAATGTTGGGCGAGTGCCGGAGAATGACACGCCAACAAGACCCCCAGCATCCATGCATACTTGTTCATCACCGTCTCCTTGCGACCTATTGCCAGTCCGATTTGCACATGCCAACCACCGCGGGAATCCCTGCAAAAGATGCCACGATTGGGATTGGCGTACAAGGTTTTTGTTTTCTGAGTAGGCGGGCGGCTACACAATCGCCCCTGCCTCCACCAGTTCGTCCCAGAGGCCGTTGGGGTTCGACTTGAGGGCCGTCACCAGCTCGGCGTAGTCCTCGGGACACAGCGAGCTGTCGAAGGGCTGCCCGTCGTTGGCTGCGATGGCCCACAGCAGATAGGCCATCCCCTCCCCGAACCGGCCGTGTCCCCAGCTATCCGTCTGGTCGTAGCACCACTGAGCGGTACGGCCAATCAAGTCCAGGCGTTCCTGTGCGGTCATGAAGTCCCCTTTCTCAGTGGTTTGCACCTCTTGCCTTTGAACAATTTGGCAAGCAGGTCATGCTGAACACGGAATGCCCGCGAACGCCCGTCGGCAGATACGTCATCCGGTAGGAGTGAATGTATCTGCGTCATGGCCGGAGTTGTAGCCTGCTGCTGCCCAAACAAAACCCGCACGCTTCGTAAGTGCGTGCGGGAGATGGCGTACCTGCAGGGAGTCGAACCCCGAACCTTCTGATCCGTAGTCAGATGCTCTATCCAATTGAGCTACAGGTACGCGGATGGGCGTGAAAACAGGGTGTGGTTGTACACCAGTCGCGGGGCTTTGGCAACCCCCGGGGGCAATCTTTTTATTCGGCGCCGGCGCCGGAGAAGGGCTCGGCGGCGACGGAGCCATCGGCCTTCTTGACGAGCATCTCGATCTTCTTTTCGACTTCGTTGAGTTTAGAAGAGCAGAGCTTGACCAGTTTCTGGCCCTCCTCGAAGGCGGCGACCATCTTCTCGAGGCCGAGGTCGCCGCTCTCCATCGCCGCCGCGATCTCCTCGAGGCGCTCCAGGGCTTTCTCGAAGCTCTGGGTTTGTTCTTTCTTCTCCGCGGTCATGGGGATCTCCTTCCGCCGGGTCCACGGTGGAGCGCACCGTGCCACCGGCCAATTCGGTTTGCAATCGAGTGCCGGGCGGGGCATCGGCCGCCGAGCGCAACACCCGGCCATCGGGTCGTCGGGTCAGGCTGTAGCCGCGCGCCAGCACGGCGCGGGGGTTGAGAATCCGCAGTTGGGATTCCGCATGCTGGAGGGCCCGCCGGTTTTGATCGAGGCGCATGCGCAGGGCGAGTTCCATTCGGCGGGCGGCGGTCTGGGTTCGCTGCCGCACCAGTTGGGGCAGTCCGGCCAGGGCGTTTTGCAGGCGCACGGCCAGGAAATCGACCTGCTGCTGGAGGCGGGCGACCGATTGCAACGGATCGCGCAGGCCGGGCGTGCGGGCGGCGCGGTCGAGGCGGTGCCGCCAGGACACCACGGCGGCCCGGGCGCCCAGGACCAGGCGTCGGCGCGCGTCCGCCACGCGCCGTTCGAGTTCGTCTTTGCCCTTGACCACCCTTTCGGCGGCGGCGCTGGGGGTCGGCGCGCGCACGTCGGCGGCGAAGTCGCTGAGGGTCCAATCGATTTCATGGCCGACGGCGGAAATGACCGGGATGGCGGAGCGGACGATGGCGCGCACGACGACTTCCTCGTTGAAGCACCAGAGGTCTTCGAGGCTGCCGCCGCCGCGGCCGACGATGAGGACATCGAGTCCGCCGCGGGCATTGAGCAAATCGATGGCGGCGGCGATTTCCTCGGCGGCCCCCTGCCCCTGCACGCGCGCGGGGGCCAGGACCACATGCAGGTTGGCGAAGCGCCGGTCGAGCACCTGGAGAATATCGCGGATGGCGGCGCCGGTGGGCGACGTGACGATTCCGAGATGCTGCGGCAGGGCGGGCAGCGGGCGCTTGCGGTCGTCGGCGAAGAGTCCTTCGGCGGCCAGTTTATTCTTCAGGGCCTCGAGGCGCAGCATCAACTCGCCTTCGCCGGCCGGCTGCAGGCGGCGCAGGACGATCTGGACATCGCCGCCGGCCTCGTAGAGGGTGATGCTGCCATGGCCGCGCACGAGCAGTCCATCGCGCAAGGGCATGGCGACGCTGGCGAGCGCGCCGCGGAACATCACCGCGCGGAGTTGACCCGTGGCATCCTTGAGCGTGAAGTAGGCGTGTCCGGAGGCCGGCCGGCGCAGGTTGGAAATCTCCCCTTCGACCCACACAAGGCCGACCTCGCCTTCCAGGATCCCCTTGATGCGGCGGGCCAATTCGGAGATCTTCCAGATCCGGGGCGCGGGCTCGGTTCCGGTTTCCGGCGCGGAAAAAAGGTTGGAGACCGGTTCGCCCATCGGCGGCTACCATGCCACCGGCGCGTTGAACTCTTCGAGTTCTTCGTCGGTGTAGTCGGGGGAGACCATGCGCATGCGGTTGACGTGCAGGCGGGCGCGGCGGGCGGTGACGAGGTTGCGCACCTCCATGTCGCCGATCATGTAGACCTGGCGCAGGCGGCGGACAGATTTGACCTCGAAGCGCTTGACGGCGCGACCCTCCTGCCAGGCCTCGCCGCGGATGACCGCGTTATAGGCCGGCGCGACCCACAGGCGGATATGCGACCAGCCGTCGGGGTATTCCGGCGGGCAATCGATTTCGATGATATGGCACTCCCACCGGTTGGCGACCTGTTCGACCCCGACGATGCGGGGATTGGGCCACCAGAAGAAGGCGAAACTCAGCTCCATCCAATTGATTTCGGTGCTTTCGATGCTTTCGAAGAGATCCGGGAGCGGGGCTTCCTGCGGGGGATCGCCGGCGGCAAACGAGAACACGGCGCTGCCGCCGGAGAGGTCGACGGTCATTTCCTGGCGAATGGAACCAAACGCATCGAACAGGGTGTAGCGCGTGGTGCGTCCGTCCTCGCGGGGCATCAGATGGGCGGAGGCCTTTATCGCGCGCAAGGGCCGGCCGGCGGGCGACACCGCGCGAATGGTGGCATCCAATTCCAGGGGCACTTCGGGCATGGACATCTGGACGCGCTGCATCAACTCGTCCGCCAGGGCATCCCGGGCGAAGGCCGGGGGGATGCCGCCCCCCCCGGCGAGCAGCAACAGAATGACAAAACACCGACGCGTTCTCATGCCGCGCATCCTATGCGACCCCGCCGGCCCCCGCAATGGTTTTCGGGCGGGGCGGTGGCGGTGGCGGCTTACCCATTGGCTTTCCCATGCCTTGCTCCTGGCCTCTGCATTGGCTAGTCTCTGGCCAGAACGCCCAATCAAATTGGTTTCAATGCCTAACATTCACGATACAGGAGATTGCGCCAAACGGCTGTTTCCGGACTTCCGTTTGCTGGCCCAAATCGGCGGTGGCGCCTATGGCCGGATTTGTCTTGCCGTGGATGATGCGGGCACCCATCGAGCCATCAAATTCGTGGCCCGGGATGATGTGGAATCCAATACCCGTTATTCCCGTGAACATCGCGCGATCCGTTTGGTGCAAACCTTGCCGGATCTTCCTCCCAGCATTGTTCCGATCCTGGAGATGCGCACAGATTCCGAGGTTGGTTTTGGCTATGTCATGGTCTTGGCCGATTCCGAGCGCCCGCTCTGGCAAGATCACCCGGAGGAATACCGTCCGAAAACCCTGCGTGGCGAACTCGTCGCCCGCCGCGCACTGCCGTTGGCCGAATGCCTCGACATCGGTATCCGTCTCTCCGAGGCGCTGGATTTCCTTCAACGGCATCGCCTCGTCCACCGGGATATCAAGCCCTCCAACATCATCTACATCCAAGGAAAGCCTGTTCTGGCCGATGTGGGCCTGTTGGCCGACACCCGCGAGGCCGATTCGATCGTCGGCACCCCCGGCTATGCCCCCGCCGAACAGCACGGACATTTCTCTGGCGATATGTATAGCCTCGGCATACTGTTGACTGAAATCAGCACGGGCCGTTCCGCCGATGAATGCGGCTTCAGCCCGGTTGAAGAATCCGACACCGACGCCCCCGGCTATGCGCGATGGCTGGATATCTTATCCCGGGCCTGCGATCCCAACCCCGCCAAACGCCACCAGACGGCCGCCGCCCTGCTTCACGAGTTGGAGGCCTTTCGCATACAACCGCTGCAGACCCGCCATCCTTGGAGAAGAGCGCCGGATAAGATTTTCAAAACGACGGCCCTGATAGTCGGGCTGGGAGGAGCCGCGTATTGGGCATGGCTCCGGGCCAGGCCGCTCTTGCCGGAAGTGCCAACCCCTTCATCGGATTCCGCAGCCGGTATCTCCGCTGCGAGGGCAGATCCTGGATCTCCATGGGAGAACATGCAACACGAACTGGAACGCCGCATCGAAGCCGGCGCGTTCAACGAACCGCCCAATCTTCCATTGCAGCCCCATCCTTCCACTCGAACGCATTTCACCATCCCTGACCGGGCCGGCGACCGTGGAGCCGTCATCCAGGCCTATGCTGATAAAATCCTCGTGGGAACGGGAAATGCCGGAAGCCTCGACGATTGGCGAATCGTCCTGTACTACCACCCCATCCAACTTGGCACGCAAGGGTTGTTTCTGCTGCCCTTGGAACCTTTCGACCCAGCGGAACAAGCCCAAGGCCCCCCCCTTCGGACGTGGCCGCCGGACGCTTCCGAACTCCCTCCCATCCATAGATCCGCAGCCATTCCCCGGGCCATCCTGGAGAACCATGCACCCCATCATTACCCAGTCTGGGTGTTTCTGACAACCGACGCACCCGAAAAATGGGAAGCCTGGATGGAGGATAATGCCCCCATCCTGACCAACCGCACACTCGCGTTCTATCGTTTTCAACAGGCCTGGTACCAGCACTACCGGTTCGCTCATAATGCCCCATCTGGAAACCCCGCCTACGACAAAGCCATGGAAGAAATCAAAATCCTGTTAGGCGAAGAATTGTTCCGCCGGAGTGAAAAATGAAATACCGCATCCAAAACCTATCCGACACCCGCTCCAGCGTCCTGCAGAAAATCCGCGATCCCGAAAACACCGCCGCCTGGCAGCGTTTCTACGACCAGTACGCCGGATTTGTGTTCACTCTGGCCCGGCGCAGCGGACTTCAGCATACGGATGCGGAGGATGTCGTGCAAACCGTGATGCTCGAAATGATCGAGTCCATCCGAACCTTCGACCGCAGGCGGGGCAGATTCCGCTCCTGGCTGGCCACCTGCGCCCGGCATCGCATCATCGACCTGTTGCGCATCAAATACCGCCGCAAACGCCGGGAGGTGGGTGGCTTTGACCGCACCGAAGAACGCACGGCAACCATCCTTCGCCAGGCCGATACCGGCCCCGACCGCTTCAAGGAAATGGCCGATGAAGAGTGGAGCGCCCTTGTGCGAAGCGCCGCCCTGAAAAAAACCAAAGCCGCCGTTGCTCCCAAGCAGTTTTCACTATTTCACGCCTACGCCATCGAAGAATGGCCCGTTGACAAGGTCATCACGACCTACAACGTCTCCCGCGACCAGGTCTATCAGGCCAAGCGCCGCGTCGGAAAAGTCTACGCTTCCGCCGCTCAAGAGGCCGAACAGGAACTCGATCGACCTTTCTGCCCCGGTTTTTCCCGCCCCATGAATAGGCATGGTTGACAATGACAACCTTGCGGGTGCGATAATTCGATTTGAGTGTTTCGTTAACTTACCAGCTCATTCCGTCATGTATGGGGCCGAAGTACGGGAAAGATACAATCAATACTCGACTCGTATTCGTTCCACGCCTCGAACGGCGGCAGATCGAACCGAGTCGGCATCAGTTTTAACTCCAAGATGGTTGTCGGCTTGGTATCTACGGTTTACGTTGTTGGCGATCTCAGTCAGAATGGAAAGGCTCCTGTCCGTTCCTTTTTGAGCCAGGAATTCACTCATGAGCGTGGCGGCGGAGGCACTGGTTTCCTTGTCTAACGCCCTGATGAACAAGCGCTCGGCATATTCCGGAAATCCTGTGGCGACCAAGCGGGCAGAACGGGCTCGTTGCGCCGGAAAAGAGCCGTTGATCAATATATCGGCGGCAAAGCGAAGTACGTCTCTGGGGCTGTCTGTCAAAGCTACTACTGTGGAGGCCGCCGCAACTGCCGAAGCCGAATCTGGAGGATTCTGTGCATACTCCACCAACTCTTCTCGAAGGTAAGTCATATTGAGACTTGCCATCGTTTCGAGTACCGCCACCCGAGCCTTCCCATGCTTAAGCCGTCTGAGGGCAGCCATGAGTTCCCGGCCTTCCTGTTCCGTCATAGCACGACGGGCCAACTGCCGGGCGGCCGCCGTGGCATCAGAAGAATTTGATGACGGGGAACGTACGGTCTGGATCAGAGCTGTCGTTCCATACGAGGCAGGATCAAAGCTGGGTTTTCCCGTTATGTTTCGAACGGTCGCGCAGGAGCAAAGACCAAGCACCGCAATTGAAAAGCACGCACGTAGAACAGAAATGTTTTTCATCATGATCTCCTAGAATTGAAAACGTGGAGCTCTTTCAGCGCCAGAAGCCCCACGCCCCCTGGTTGCTGGCCGCGATGTTGACGCAAGGGGCGCAATGACTGGTCGGCACATAAAACCAACCTCGACCTGCTCGACGTTGTTGACGGGTTTGACAATCCGGGCGACGGAGAACCGTGCTTGAGTCTCAATGACTTCAATTGTCCCGATTTCCGTCTCGCTGTGTCCAACCGTTTCTCCGGTGTAGGGATCCACAACAGGATCACATATCTGATAAACTACCAGTCTGTCTCCTTGGGACACCACCGCCTCACCTGCGCTTATCATCACCCTGCGCTGCGCGGGATTCACCTGCATAACCCGTATGGGCCAGAGTGTGGTCACGATTTTACCAATCACGTTTTGGGCAAGATTGTCCATCAGTTCGCCAATCGCACCCTGGTTTTCGGATGCCGTGCCAAACCCGAGAAAGCCTGCCTGTGACGATTCTGTAAAGATCGAGCTGGTCACCTCGTCGCCGACGACGGTTGTGCCCGTTTCATTGTCCACCATGCGCAGGAACATGGTGATCTTCATCTCTACACTTTCTTGGCCACCGACAACACTAAATCCGCGCTGACGCCTATTGGTTTCAAACCGTGTAATTGTTCCGAAAGCACTGTACTTGGCCCCCTGGAGTCGCCCGCGTCGAACCAAGGAAGACGTGTCATAATCGCCATCCGTCTCAAGATTCATTTGGGCGCGAATCTCCTCGATACGATCGTTTTCAACTACAGTAAAGCGTTGGCTGCGATGCGCCTTGGCCCTTACCATCTCTCTCAGCACTTGAGATTCCTTATCGATGGCGGTTTGTTTTTCATCGCTGGGCATTTGCGCATTTCTTTGAGAACCACCATGTTCATACTGGCGGCGCTCAGAATCAGCAACTTGACCGGCAACAGCCCCGGCCAAAGCGCCACCGAGCCATTCAGCAGGCTTGCCACCGGTGGCTAGGCCTCCGATGAGCGCACCCGCAGTTGCCAAGGAGCCTTGGCCCGCGCCGGGTGTTGTGATGGGGGTTCCTGCCCGACTTGCCGTCTGCGACAGGTCAAACTCATTGCTGTATTTGAATGAACCGATGAACAAGGAAGGTTTTGTGCCCGTTGCCGGAATGGCGGCAGCAGCGGGCTTTTCCCTCGGCGGGGTTGCTTCTTCTTTGACTTCTGCGACGGTTGTGCCCCCCATTTTACGAACGACCATCAGTGGCTCAAAGTCTACATTCTGGGTTAAGGCCCGCGCAACTGCCCCGTTGGGTGTAACCCTGATAACCTCTATGTCACCGATTTCTTCTTCATCCATTAGCATAGTACCTGGATTGCGCGGGTCCTCAAATTCTTCTTGAATATACACTTTTAACTTATCGCCAGGGGACAGTGCTTGCTGATCATTTGAAACGAGTATGTTACCTGCGTCTCTGACACGCAAAACCACCATATCTGATCCCGGAGATCTGTGCCCTCCTCCCTGTGCCCCGGATGGGCTTACTGATGGCGGAGGAAAGAGTTTAGCCAGTTCCTCATTGATTTTTGTGGCAAGGTCATCGGCCAATGCAGTTGCCGCATCTGTCCCCGTAGCATAGAAGCCCTTGACCCGAGATTGAACATCCGCAACCGAAGTGCCCCGCTGTACATCCACAACACGGGCTGCGGCCACACCATGGTACTCTGACCGCAATGGCCCCCGAATGACTCCTGTTTTCGCGAACGCTCCTACTCTGGCGACAACCCGATAACGGCTTGCGGCATCCATTCCAGACTGCAAAGCCTCAGCTTCGGGACTTGAAGCCATGGAAAACTCACGAGCCCGGACTAGATCTCCGAATTCAGAGCGATCAACGACATCCACCACCCCTCCCGCACCCAAGGCAGACCGCAGGATAGACCCGAATTCTTCTAAATCACTCAGGACCTCTTGAGCCACGCCCGTAGCAGGTCGGACCTCGACCTCAACAACCGGCTTGCTACCCTCGCTGATGATAGCGAGCATACCGAAGACAACTGCCGGCACCAGCATGTTAAATGTAATTCTCATATATCAGAACCTCCTGATGGACGCGCACTATCTTCCATGCCTATCCGGCACACGCACCAATAAGCGACATGCAGCAGGCATGACCCATACTAGCCAAATTCAGCTATAGCATGCAGCATCATGCTGCATCATACCGGGTAGAAATACCTTGTTATTTATGGAGAAGACATGATTTTCTGTCTCTCGATGTCATGTTCCTCTTGGCTAATTAGCCCTTCGTCCAACGCCAACTTAATCTCACGCAGTCGATCAATTCTGGAGGGCCCGGCCACAGTTGCACCGGGAATTGGAGCCGGCTTGACGGCTTCATACATATTCGCCGCCGCGGCTTGGGTTGCCGAGCGCAACAACTCTTGCATGATGTCGCCGCGACTTTTGGGGGACATTCCAGAAACCTGATCACGCGTTGTCACTTCTTGGCTGTAAATGGATACAACGGAATCCGACGCCATTTCATACAACGTAATGGTAACGGGCAACCTATAGAGCCGTGTTTGTACGCTGATGGGGCCATCTGTCATGGACAGTTCGCGAACAGATAAATCGCCGACTTGTCCTTCGATATAGTGGGTTGGAGATGGGTCGTCTGCCCCAGTCGGCAAATCCCTTCCAAGAACCTGGCTTTCAACTGTAATATCTCTCCTGCCGCTGGAGCCTCCGCGTTTCCGCTTGATCTGGAAAACATTTGGATATCTACCCAGGGCAGCTTCCATCATGCCGCTTGCTTGAATAATTGCACGGCCGTCCTCTGTTTTTAGAAGTTGATCGCGCACAGTCTCATTGGCAGCCATGTGTTTCTCGTATCTCTCCATTTCGATTAATTGCTTGTTTGCCTGCCAACGCTGGAGTTCCATCTGCTCACGCCTCAAGATTGCCAATCGATCCTCTTCAGGTAATTTATCGACCTGATCTGGGGTCAATAGCGATTCTGGTTTTTTCTCTAAAGGGTGAGATGCACGTTCTTGTTGGTAAGATCGAATGGATACTGAGGGGGTCAGAAAGTCATAAACTGCAACAACCACCTTTTCGGCCTGCGCAAAGACAGTGCTAGCTAAAACAGTGACCGTAATGATCAATGACAGAATTATAATTGATTTCATTGACAACCTCATTATTGTATTCTCTTTTTAATATTTCTTGGATCATTTATCCTAACGACCAGCCCATTGCCGTCGTAAACTGTCACCGTGATATTTTCAGATGGCACTTGGCACTGGATATATGAAATCGGTCCGTCTAGTTTAAGGAATGCGGGGACATCAATTCCATGCTTCCACTCCGCTTCTTCCAAGGCCCATGCCGCTGACAACAGCGCGGCAAACTCTTCCTTGGTGCTTCCAACATCTCCAAATAACTTTACAACGATCTGCGGAGATAAAGAAATTAATTCAACTCTTTCGCGGCTGTTTGCCTCAATATGCCCATCCCCTTTTCCTATGTTGAATCGATGTCTTGATGAAGGCATCTCGAGTATCTCAGATACATCAATACTCCCATCTGTTCTGGCAATCATTCTTTCGCGGGCTCGCTCGATATGCATTCCAAGACGAATACCCTTTATTGAAATGTCGGCAGGAAAGGCCACAAAAGGATAAGCCATGACAAAGACATAGACTGACATGCACACAATCTTCTTCCAACAATGATTGTAATCTACAATCATCACAAATCCTTGATCTCTATAATTCTGGTGCCAGAAAACAGGGGATTCAACTGAAAGCGGGCTGTCGCGGGTTGCTGTGGAAGGCTCATGGAATCCTCCGGCCCATATTCCATGAATGACATGGTGATTACCCTGCCATCACTGTTCCTGCCGCAGTCTATTATCGCTTGAGCGCTGCGCCACCCTTTACCGCCGATTCGAATGAAGTCCCGTAAATGGATTCCGTATGGATTCGCCATTCTTTTTTCGTGGTTTCGCGGAAAATCCAGCAGATAGAGGTCTTCCTCATCCAGATTCTTGTCCCAGCCCCTGAATATCGCCAAATATTCATCCCATGCGTGTCCCGCGCCGGAGCCTACGATTGAGACAACGGCCGCCGCCAAAACATCGCCATCATAATTCTTCAACACTTGAACGGTCCGCGCATCGCGAAATTCATAGGCGTAGGCATCGATAATCAGATTGGCAAAACGGGTCACCGCCATATCCAGTTCTGAATCAAACGACGCTTGTTCAGCATGGCTTGATGTGGCAAGCAGACACATGGCTACCGACACTACTCCCAACAATTTCATAATCAACCCAATTTACACGACAGGATCATCCAGTTTGTAACACGAAATGTCAATCCTTTTTACGACCCTTTGTAGAATCCATTATATGACCCTTTTCTTTACGGATTCGGGATACATCAAGACTCTATAAGGGATATTTCGATCTAGGATTCCGGAATCTGACAATTCCGCCTTTTCAGTCTCCAGATCACCAGAAATGGATTTTCTCAGGCCGCCAAAGGGGCGGCTGCGGGAACTCTTGAAAGGGAGAATATGGTGGCCATGAGGGGTCAGCATAAGGGTTATCAGTTTCATTGTGTAATGACTATTCCCCATTCCCGGTACCCCGGCCCAAAGAAGATCTCGCAACCCCACCTTTGTGTCTTTTGCTTCCGTTGTGGAGAATGAGCTGTTGGTTTCAGCTTTTCAGCGCATCTGAACCGGACCGGATAGACGCGCCGGCCGTGGCCCGAAGCAATCACTTTTCATGAAGATTTCAACGCCATGGAAAATTTTTCGGCGAATTTTCCACGGCTTGGAAAACGCTTTTCCACATCGTGGAACAGCCGGGTGTGGAGATCTACGCCGTTATCCCATTGTTTCGTCTGGCTATGTTCACCGACGGCGGCTGGAACCCGTCGGACCTCTGAGGTTCGAAGGGACAGGGGGGATCCTGCCGCCCCTTTTCCGTGCATGGGTTCCGGCCGTTTTGTCGCCCACCCAAGGCCCTTCGCACCCCCTCTCAAGTTATGCAATATGATTATTATTTGTTGCATATGCATACTCTTGGTATATGATTCGGAAATACAGGCCGGTTTCTGCTGACCGGCTCCCAAGTCTTTCCTCTCATGGCCGGGTTGGGCGAGTCCTTGGCGGGCCGCGCCGCCATCTACCATCTTCAGCCTTTTTCCCATCGCGAACTGGGAAACCAGTCTTTATCCCTTGATCGCTCCTTCCAGCGTATTTTCGATGGTTTTTATCCCGATGTCGCCGTTCACGGCGTGGACCGCAACCGCTTTTTCTCGTCATATGTCCAGACCTATCTGGAGCGCGACATCCGCCTGATGACCGCCGTTCACGATTTGAAGCTGTTCCAAAGCCTGATCGGGTTGATGGCCGCCCGGATCGGAAACCTGCTCAACCTGAATGAACTGGCCAAGGAGGCCGGGATCAGCGCGGCGACCGTCCGACGCTGGCTAACCCTGCTCGAAGCCACCGGCATCGTGTATCTGCTGCGCCCCTATTCCGGCAACGTGTCCAAGCGCATCGTCAAAAGCCCCAAACTGTACTTCGGCGATACCGGACTGGCGGCATGGCTCTTGCGCTATCCCACCGCGGAATCCCTCCGGCATGGCCCCCAATCCGGCGCGTTTTTCGAAAATCTCGTCCTGCTCGAATGCCTCAAGCACAAAGCCAACTTTGCCGACGTCGCCGAACTCTTCTTCTACCGCGACTCCAACCACAACGAGATTGACCTTGTCGTCGCCTCCGGGGCCGCCACCCATCTGATTGAAATCAAGCAGACGGCCACGCCCAAGGCCGCCCACTTTGACGCCATCCGGCGCATGCTGCCCTTGTTCCCCCATCTACAGGCCTATGTGGCGTTAAGCTCCCCCAAGGCAGAGCAACTGGCTGCCAATCTCACGGCCCTTCCTTGGACCCAAATCGCCGACCGCGTCTTTTCCTGATTCCCGAACGGAGAAACATCATTTCCACTGGCCATGCATTCCCAATCCGGCGGCAATCCCGCCACCAGTTCCAGGGCGGCCATGTCAACGCGCCGCGTCATAGCCCAACCTCTTGCGGACCATTTGTTCGGGAGGGGGGGAGAGAAGAGGCCCACCTTTGACAGTCCAACTGAACTCGCCCCCACCCCTTGGCAAACTAAACGCCCCCTCCCTGGGGAGGGGGCTCGCTTACTTTGTCAATCCACCTTTCGGGCCAGGGCTGTGTCTTTAATGCCGACAATCAGAAGAGAGAGAGGGGATTAGGAGGAAAAGCTGGACACCCCGGCGCTTCTTTGATACGACGGGCCCATGAACACACAAGCTTGGGCAGGTT
>Ga0334882_1000687_pt1 | contig 49437 bp, 43 predicted proteins | sample GraSluR1_MG_5_FD_207226 | JGI IMG/M metagenome (GOLD analysis project Ga0334882, IMG submission 207226) | Sludge microbial communities from methane-producing bioreactor in Wageningen University, Netherlands - Granular Sludge_15_04-R1 | ecosystem: Engineered > Bioreactor > Anaerobic >... | reverse complement strand
CGCGCTCCAGACCCATGCAACGGCCCGCCGCCCACTCGCCCCCGCCGATGGCCCCGCTCTTCTTGCGCCGCTTCCCGTCGCTTACGCTTTCTTGACGCAGCCGTGGGCGGCTACCTGAGCAGTTACTAAAAAAGCAGCCAACCAAGGAATCCCCGCCATGCCTCATCGCAAGCCCCTGCTCTTCGCCGCCCTGGCCCTTGGCCTGGCTCTCACCGCCTTCGCCCAGAATCCCATCCATGTGACCTATCTGTGGCACATGCACCAGCCCAACTACTATCCCTACAACAGCGTCAACGACATTGACAGCTGGGGACTCTTCAACTTCAGCGTGGCGGATGTCCACAACACGCGCGCCGGTCCGTATGGCGAATGGCCCAAGAACGCCGTCCAACAAAGCCACGACCGCAATATGCCCCATGCCGGCGTACAGGTCAGCTTCTCCGGATCCCTGATGGAGAACCTGGACGGACTGTGGGGCCATGGCTGGCGCGAACACTATCGCTGGGCGCGTAACGGCCTTCGTACCGCCCGCGGCAATCCACGGCTCGATGTCGTCGGATTCGCCAATCACCACTCGCTGATGCCCCTGACCTCGCGCGAATCCATGATCATGCAGATCCGCTTGCACAAGGAAGCGTACCAGGACGTCTGGAACGCCGGCGATGGAAGCTACTCCAAGGGATTCTTCCCGCCTGAATCCTCGTTCGCCATGCACATGGTCCCCGCCCTCGTCAATCAAGGCATCGAGTGGGTTCTCGTCGACAGCGGCCACATCGATCGCACGCTCGAAGATTTCCCCTGGAGCGATGCCAGTTCCATCCGTCCCAACCGCGCCGACATGCGCAACGGCACCGTTTCCGACTGGAACAGCCAGTGGACGCAGCTCAACAACGTTTGGGCCCCCACCCCCGTCGCGGCACCCTTCAGTTACCAGCCCCACCGCATCCGCTACGTGGACCCCAACAGCGATCCCTCCAATCCCACCGTGTACGAGATGATCGCCGTCCCCGCCGCCCGCTACGAGGGCAACGAAAACGCCCGCGGCGGCTACGGCGCCTTCAAACCCCAGAATGTCTGGCAGGAAAACATCCTCAACCGCAACAACGATCCCACCCGCCCCATGATGATTGTCTGCCACAGCGACGGCGACAACTTCGGCATGCTGAACGCCGATGCCTATCACGGCCAGCATGGCCAGTTCCTCGACATGGTCCAGGCCAACGCCAACTTCGCCCACACCAGCATCCAGGACTACCTGGGGCTGTTCCCCGTCCCCGCCGACAGCCCCTATATCCACTGCGAACCCGGCTCCTGGATCGGCATCGATGGCGGCACCCCCTTCTTCAATAAGTGGGTCGAAGACAACGCCCGTGATGGCGAACACCCCGACCTCTGGAACTGGTCCGTTCTGATCGCCGCTCAAAACCGCGTCATTCACGCCGACAGCCTCGAAAGCGGCTACTCGATGAACGACGTGCGCTGGGGCATCGGGTCCGACACCGCCAAGGCTTGGCGCAACTACCTGGTCGCCGAAACCTCCTGCTACTGGTACTGGGACTTCGACCGAGCCAATCCCTGGGATGGCAACGTGACCCGCGCCGCCAATCTTTCGATCACCGAAGCCCATAAAGTCCTCGCCCGTCACCCCGGCGTGGACACCGTCGGCCCGAGCATCTTCCCCCCGCAGCGTCCCATCTGGAATCCCGGCGGCAAACACTGGAACGAAGCCGAGAACCAGCCTTCCGACTTCGACGTCTGGACGTTCGTGGACGACGCCAGCGGCGTCGCCTCCGTCAATCTCATGTGGCGCACCGCCGACTGGAATTCCTACGTCGACCTCAACGATTTCGCCAACGAGCTGTATGCCCACACCCCCGGCAAAAACAGCCCGTGGAACACCGTCTCGATGGGCGGCGGCGAATGGTATCCCTCCGTCCGGGGCCCGCATGTCCCCGATCCGCTCAGCCGCGCCAAGCGCTACACGGGCACCATCGCCGGACAAAGCGATGTCCTGATCAGCTACTACATTGAGGCGACCGACACCCAGGACAATGTCAGCCGCAGTGAGATTTTTCATGTCTGGGTCGGCGAGGACACCGGCGGAGGCAACGGCGGCGGCCCGCGCGTCGAATTCGATCCGCCGGCCCCCGATGGCTGCACCCCGGTCACGATCCGCTACCGCAAGGATGGCAGCCCGCTGGGCAGCGGTCAGGTCTACATTCATATCGGCCGCAACGGCTGGCAGGATGTCGCCGATCCCTCCCCCGCCATGACCGACGACGGCGACTTCTGGACCTATGTCTATTCCACCCCCGAAGACACCGCGCAAATCGACGTGGTTTTTCACGACGGCGCCGGCAACTGGGACAACAACAACAGCATGGATTGGCACCTGACGATCGTCAACTGCGGCGAAGGCGGCGGCGTGGAACCCGGCCCCACCGTCGCCATCGACCCGCCCGCCCCCGATGGCTGCGGCCCCATTGCCATCACCTACGATCCGGCGGGGCGCGATCTGTCCGGCGCCAGCCAGGTGTATATCCACATCGGCCACAATGGCTGGCAGGATGTCATCCTGCCCAACCCCGCCATGGCCCTCGACGCCGGCAAGTGGACCTATGTGTACACCCCGCCTCCCGGCACCGAACAAATCAACATGGTCTTCAACAACGGGGCCGCCACCTGGGACAACAACGCCGAGGCCAACTGGAATTTCTCCGTCACCAACTGCGACGATGATCCGCCGCTGCCCGTCGGTCTGTTCATCACGTCGCCCGCCGGCAACACCTCCGTCGGCCATGCCACGGCGACCTATGATCTCGTCGGCACCGGCGAAGGGCTCAACGGCCACATCCAGTGGGCCAACTCGCTGACCGGCGCCGAAGGCGCCATCCCGGCCGCGGCCCTGTGGTCCATCCCCGGCATCGCCCTCGATGTCGGCGCCAACGTCATCACCGTCCAGGGCAGCAACGTCACCGCCGGCGGCGGCGGCACCTTGGCCGAAGACACTGGCGCCAACTACGCCGGTGAATGGAACGACGGCAGCAATAATGGCTCCGGCTTCGGCCCCTGGGCGTTCAACCATTCGCAAGACGGCGAGACGTCCTGGGCCGGGGTCTTCATCGGCCCGGCCTCCGCGGCGGGTATCACGGGCATGGCCGAGGATGCGTTCGGCTTCTATGGCAATCCTGCGGACGTTGGCGCCAATGCCGAAGTGATGCGCGACTTCAGCACTCCGATGGCGGTCGGCTCGTCCTTCCGCTTCCAGTGGGGACTGAACTACGACAGCGATTCGGAAACGTCGTACCGCGGTTTCGTGCTGCTGGCCGGCGAGACGGAGCTGATCAATCTCAGCATGGGCAATAGTGCGCAAATCTCGATCAATGGCGACCCGATGTTCAGCAACTACGGCGCCCAGGCCATGACGTTGAACTTTGAGTATCTGGCTTCAGGCAGCATCCGTGTCTGGGGCACTGGCCGCGACGGTTCGGAGACCTACGACCAGACGCTGGCCGTGCCGGAGGGCGCGCCCAGTCGAATCAAGTTCTACTTCAACGGCGCCACCCGCCTGCTGGACCCTCCCGGCGAGGAAGACCACCGCCAGATGTATGTGGACCATCTGAATATCACGGTCTCCGGCGAGGGCGGCGTCGAGTTCTTCGACGACACCGTTACCATCACCCGGCAGGCCAGCGGCGGCGACCCCGAGCCGCCGGTCATCGGTGACATCGTGCTCGATATCTCCGGCAACAGCCTCGAGATCGGCCTGGCCGAAACCCTCCCCGGCGCCGAATACGCCCTGTACGAGTGCCAGGACCTGCTGGCGCAGCCCCAGGTTTGGACGAAGATTGATGCCACGGTGCAGATCGGCGACGGCGGGGCTCTCGTGCTGGAGCTGCCCGAGCTGCTCCTGCCCTACAACCACTACCGCATCGGCGTCATCGCCCCATAACCTTCCTTCGCCCCTCCGCGTCCAGATGCCGCGGAGGGGCGAATCTTACCCCCACGTCGCCGTATCTGACGGGCGACGCCTTCCGCCCCCCACCCACCCCCGCAACGGACGGGCGGCTTGCGGGCTTTCCGCCCCCCCGCGCCCTTTTGGCGTGGGAGGCCAAGGTCGGCCTCAACCGTGTCGCATCAGAACTCGAACCGCTCCACTCCGTCCGCTATACAAGTCTCTGACAATACACCGGAAAGTACGGGCCTTGTTTTTCCGAAAAGATTGTCTTGACGCGGACAATCAAAGCCTCTACTTTCGATTATCATGTATAACCGAATTATTGATTTGGGCCTCTGCACCACTCATTCGTGCTTTCTGTGGGGCGCCCGGCAGACGGGGAAGAGCACACTTCTGCGGGAACGTTTCCCCAATGCGGTGATCTTCGATCTTCTGCTGGCCGATGAATACCGACGCTGTGTTCAGGACCCTTCTGTGATTCGACAGGAATTGCAGGCGCGAGGGTTGACGGGCGCGAACCAGATGGCCCCGGTTCTGATTGACGAAATCCAGAAGGTTCCGGAACTGCTCGATGAAATCCACTGGATGATTGAGCGAATGGGTGTTCGCTTTATCCTGTGTGGTTCGAGCGCGCGCAAGGTCAAACGCGGCCATGCAAATCTTCTCGGTGGCCGCGCCCCGGCGCTCTCCTTGCACCCGCTGACGTATGCCGAAATCCCGGGGTTCGACCTTGCGCGCGCGTTGAACCAAGGACTCCTCCCCCCGCATTATACCGGCGATCAGGATGTCCCCCTCCGCAACGCTTATGTCGGCACCTATCTGCATGAGGAAATTGCCGCCGAGGCCGCCGTGCGCAACCTGCCCGCCTTCAGCCGGTTTCTGGACATCGCTGCGCTCTCGAATGGAGAAATGGTCGTCTATCAGAACATCGCCCGTGATTGCGGCGTCAGCGCCCCGACCGTCAAAGCCTACTTTGAACTGCTCGAGCAAACCCTGCTGGGGCGCTTTCTCCCCGCCTATACCCGGCGCGCCCGACGCCGCGTCATTCAAGCACCGCGCTTCTATTTGTTCGACGTCGGCATTGCGGGTGCGCTGACTCGCCGCGGACGGATCGAACCCGGCTCCGAACTATGGGGCCGGGCATTGGAACATTTCATCTTCATGGAAATTACCGCCCACCACAACTACCGGAACAGACGGGAGCCCCCCCCGGCCTATTGGCGCACCGCCTCGCAACTGGAGGTGGATTTCGTGCTGGCCGACGGTGCGGTGGCGGTCGAAGTCAAGTCTACCCGCCTGGCACGTGATCACGATTTGCGCGGGCTTCGCGCCTTCAAGGAAGAACACCGACCGCGCCGGGCTGTCCTGGTCTCGATGGACGCCAAGCCGCGCCGAACGGACGATGGAATTGAAGTGCTTCCCTGGCGCGTTTTTCTGGATGAATTATGGGCGGGCGACATGCTGAAGGCGACTTGACTGCGTCTTCGCCCCCGCATCGGACGGGCGGCTTGCGGGCTTTCCGCCCCCCCGCGCCCTTGTGGCGTGGGAGGCCAAGGCCGGCCTCAACCGTGCCGCATCAAAAATCGAATCGCAGTTCCACGATGGGCACCTGCGAGGTGTCCGGCTGCGGACGCAACTCGCCGCGCACATCGCTGACCGCGGCATCCAGTCGGCGGGCGTTGTGACGATGGGCGGCATCGATGCCGCCATAGATGCTGCCGGTGTACCAGGTGATTTCTCCGAACGTCACCACGGCGAAGATCCCCCACTGGTCCCGCTCGGCCGCCTCGACCATCCCCCAGATGAACAGGCTGTTGAGGATGAGGGACCGCGCGGCGTTGGCGTATTCGCCTGAATACACATAGCCCATCCCCGGCACCAGCCCCAACACGCCGCCCAGCCATGGCCGCTTGTCGCGCCGCCCGGCATGGCCATCGATGGCGCCGAGCGCATTGGCAACATCGCCCGGCGCCCCCCCCAACGCCTGCCGAGCGGCGGTGGGGTTCCGCTCGCGCAGATACGCCGCCGCGGCGCCCCGCGCCGAGAACTCCCGCCAGTCGTCGGAATCCACTCGCCGACCCAGGCGGTCAAAGTGAAAGGCGGCCGCCGCCCACTCCCGCTCGCGCAAGGCGTTCTCCGCCCGAAGCCATCCGACGGGCACGGCCAGCGCAAAGGGCGCGGCATCCTCCGCGCGATCCAGCATCCGGCCGGAAAGCCCGGGCTGCCCCGCCAACGCATATTCATTCGCCGCCCACCAATACCAGCCCGCCGCGGATTCCGACTCTTCCGCCCCCAGCGCCAACCGGCGGTACTCGATCGCCGCCGCCTCGCGACGCCCCTCCGCCCCCAGCGTCAGCGCCAAGCCCGCCGGCTCTGTTGCCCGCGCGATGGAAACCACCAACGCGCTGAAAACCATCGCAACCCCAGCCGCCCGCTTGGCCCGACAAGCCAGGGTGCTCTGGCCCAGAGCGCCGCGGCTTTGGCCATTCCGATCCCGGCGGTCTGGGCCAGACCGCCCTACCGAAAATCCCCGCACCTGAATCCCAAAGGTAGGGCGCTCCGGCCCGGAGCGCCGGGCTGTTCGATCCCGATCCCGGCGGTCTGGGCCAGACCGCCCTACCCCGAATCCGGCAATGGTTTTCCACACTGTGGAAAAACATTTTCCACACTGTGGAAAATTTCCGCCGTTTTTTTCCACACCGTGGAAAACTGGCCCCGATTTTTTCCACACTGTGGAAAAAAGTATTCCACACCGTGGAAAACCCGCCGCCTCCCCTCTGTCCTCTGTCCTCTGTCCTCTGGCCTCTGGCCTCTGGCCCCTGTCCCCTGTCCCCTGTCTCCTGACTTCTTCTCTCTCTCTCATTTCTTCCCTTTCAGCCAGAAATCGTGATCAGACAGCGGATCGGCGTAGCGGATGCGGCCGGACGGCATGACGACGGGCTGCTCCTTGGCGGCGACGACGGAAGGCTCGCGGATGAAGCGGTCAGCCATGATGGGAATGCCCAGGAGCCCGTGGGCATGGCTGGCGTGCAGGAAATATTCGGAGCAGCTGGGCTGGAGATCGCAGCGCGAGCCGATGGCGGGGCCGATGGCCGCGCGGTAGAAGCGGACGATCCCGCGGCCGGGGCGCGAGGCCCAGGAAGTTCCGCGCGGCTTGCGCGGACGGCATTCGCGCCAGACCTCCAGCGGCCAGGCGTCGCGGCAGCTTTGCAGCGATTGCCACAGCGCCGCCTCTTCGCGCCGAAGCCGCTTCTCGGCCTTCATCAGAAAATACAGCGTACACCCCGCCCGCCAGAACAGCGGCGGATCGCCCGCATGCAGAAAGGCGAAACGCAGGGGCTCGAATGCCTCCGGCTCCCGATCGTCGCGCCGCGCCACCCCGAGCTCGTAGGCCGCCCGGCACCGCTCGTTCATGCCGGCCTCCGGATCCTGCCAGAGGGTCTCCAACCCGGCCATGGCTTGTTGACGCCGGCCAGGCTCCATCCGCAGCAGTGCACGCGCCTCCAGCAGGCGGGCGCGCCCCAGATCGGACGCGGTCGTGGATTCCATCCGCGCCCGCTGGCTTTCCCGGCGGGCGGCCTCCCATTGCCTCTCGGAATACAATTCTTCGGCCAGTTGCAACGAGATCCCCGCGCCGGTCGCGACCGTCACGAGTAAAAAAAAGATTCCGGGCACAAGGCCCGGAATCGTTATCATCGCGACAGGACGCGAATCGCCCATCGGTTTAGTAGAAATTGGCGCCGAAGCGGGCCGCCAACTCGGCGCTGGTGACACCCTGCGCGCCATCAATGCCGTCCATCACGCTTACCACAATCTGGAACACGGGGATGAGTTGGCCCCATTCGCGCCAGTGAAGATCCTTGCCATCGTTATAGGCGGCGGCGGAGCGAACGCCAAAGCAGCATCCGACAAAGAAGCCCAGGGCTCCACCCTTGCCTTCGCCGGCGGAAATCGCAGGCGCAAACGCCATCAGCACCATCAACGCAACCAACAAGCAGGCCATTACTTTCATCGTTCTTCTCCTCGGGTTTGGATTGGATTCATATATTCTCGTGTGGGCACTATCCATCCGCGGAAGGGGCTTTGTCAAAACCAATTTGAAGGCGGTGAGCCATTAGGGGTGGATTTGATCGAAGGCATCGACGAAGTCGATGCCCTGAAAGAAGGCCGCCGCCTCGAACAGGCCGGCGGGAATGTCGCCATTGGCCACGAGGTTGTCGAGCCGGGTGGTTTCGGTGCGGTCAACGCCCAGGACAGTCACGCGTGACTGCTGCAAGCCGGCGATCCAGACCCCTGGCAGGATCTCCTGCCAGGCCGAGAAGTCGGTGCGAACCTGCAGGTCGGTCATCGCCGGAGAACTGAACAGCTCGAAGCGGGCCGGCCGCCCCCGATCATCCAGGCTCAGAACGGCAAAGGATTTGCCGTTGTCATAGGCGACGCGAACCGGGAACTCTTCGCTTGGCTCCAGGGCGATTTCCGGGGTGCCGGCGAGGACCTCCAGCAGGTTGGCCGCGGAGCCCGGCACCATGCGCAGGTTGCGGAGCATTTCCTCGTTGAGATTGGCCACGGGACGCGAAAAGCCCTTCGGCGCGCCTTCGGTGTACTGGCGGAATACCGTGCCATCCGAAACCGTCCGGCGTTTGACCGGGCTGAAGTTCTCGACGTGCAGTTTGTCCGGGCGCTGAAAATAGACCCGGCTGAGCATTCGCATGACTTGGCCGTCGGGCAGCGGCGTGTCACGGCGAACCTCGCCGCTCAGGCTCTGGACGGCCCCGTACGACGCCAACCATCGTTCCACTACCGTCTCGGCCGAAGCGGCCACCGCCGCCATCGCAACGGCCAATCCCATCATCCATGTTCGCATTCGCCATCTCCTCGGTCTGATTGTTCTTGTTGGGTCCCGATCATCGGCCGGTCTTGGAATCTGCCCAGCAGGTCCCATGCGGACTGGACATGCAATTTCGTTTGCATTGTGGTATGGTATGATACACTAACCAAATTGGCCGTCCATCTCCAACCGGCGATGGGGCGGGTGGTTGTGCGTGATGTGTGAAGCGGTGTAGAGACAGGAGAACGGTACGATGAAAAATGTGGTATGGGCGTTGATCGGCTGTGCGATGCTGGCCGGAGCCGCACTGGCCGACGACTTGATGACGGGGACATTCACCATTACGGAGACGGGCCATGGCCGGTTCCGGGCCACGGACTCGACGGGCGCCGAATACTTGCTCCACATGAGCCGTGGCGTCACACAAACCGAGCCCGCCGAATGGATGATGAACGAAGGCGACCAGGTGTACGTTGAATACTGGCCGACGTTCCGAGATCGCCCGACCCCCACCTGCACCTTGATTCGCCTGGTGGAAGCCGGCCCGATATCCGCGGCTCTGCGAAGTCCGATGACCGCCCGGGTGGAGGAAATGGGTCGAACCGGCATTCGGGTGCGGCAAAGCATCGGAGACCAGGTGACGACCCATCGATTCGCAACCGGGCGAAGAACCAAATACAATCCGCCCGGATGGGTTCCCAAGTCGGGAGAGACCGTTATCGTCCACTTTTCCATGGGCCAGATTCCGTTTGGGTGGGGCTATACGTTGACCGCGGACCTCATCGAAAGGCCGTAGTTCCACTGCCGCTCCGCAGGGCTGGTCGTCGCATGAGTCCATCTCCCCTTGTCCCCCTTCTTTGTCGCCCCCGTCCACCGGTCGCGCCCGTCGCCCTGGGGCCCGGCGGCACCGTGACATGGGGGACCTTTTGCGGGGAAGTGGCCACCCTGCGCGATACGATTCGATCCCTGGCGCCGTCGGAATGGGTCTTGAACTGCGAAGACAGCTACCATTTCGCCGTGGCGTTCTGCGCCGCGCTGTCCGCCCATCGGTCCATCCTGCTGCCGGGCAATTCCCGGCCGGAGGCGGTCGCTTCCCTGGCAACCGCTCAACGGGGCTGCCTGGTCGATGGCTCCCCCCCCCCCGGTTTTGATGTTACCGTGCCCCTACCGCTTCCCGGCGGTACGGAATCGGTCGAGACCCTGGATATCCCGGACGTTGAATCTCCGTGGGTGACCCTGCTGACGTCAGGATCCACGGGCCAGCCCAAGCCCGTTCGCAAGAGCCTGGCCAACTTGCTGACGGAGGTCGCTGCGCTCGAGACGACCTGGGGTCACCTGGTCCACGACGCCCGGGTGGTCAGCACGGTCTCCCATCAGCACATTTACGGGCTTCTTTTTCGCGTCCTTTGGCCGCTGTGCACCGGTCGCCCTTTCGTTCGCCACCCCCTGCTGTTCCCCGAGCAGGTTCTCGCCGAGGCGAGCCAAGAGGCCGTGCTGGTCGCCAGCCCCGCCACCTTGAATCGAGTGGCGAGGCGCGCCCCGACCCCCTATCGGGCCATCTTTTCCTCCGGAGGCGCCTTGTCCCCGGAGGCGGCGGCGGACAGCCAACAGTATCTGGGTTGCCAGCCGAATGAAATTTTCGGCAGTACGGAAACCGGGGGCATCGGATGGCGCAACCACACCGCGCCCGATGCGCCCTGGACCCTGTTCCCCGGAGTCCGCGCCAAGGTCGGAACCGATCACGCGTTGTTCGTTCACTCGCCTTATGTGACGCCCTCCGGGTGGGTTTCAACCGGCGATGCCGTGCGCCGGCTGGACGACCAGCGCTTTGTGTGGCTGGGACGGATCGACCAGATTGTAAAAGTTGCGGAAAAACGCGTATCGTTGACCGAGGTGGAAAAGCGCTTGGGCCAGTTGGACTGGGTCCGTGAAGCCACCGTGCTTCCGTTGGGGCCCATCGACAAAACGGTGCTGGGTGCGGTGCTGGTCTTGACCCCGGAAGGACAAGCCGTTCGCGATCAGCATGGCCCCGGCCGCTTCCGGCTGCAAATTCGCCGTGAATTGCGCCGCTGGCTTGAGCCCGCCGCGATTCCGCGGCGATATCGCGAGGTTGCCGATTTGCCGGTCAATGCCCAGGGAAAACGCATCCGCGTCGAGTTGCAGTCGCTGTTCGGCCCCCCGCGCGAATCACCGCTGGCCAGCACTCTCCTGCCGGCGCACACGGGAATGGCCGAAGGCCGCCCCGGGCGAACGCTGGACAAACGGCGATGAATACACGGGATCTTCCAACCGTGATGTTCGGCTCGGAACGCCTCTCCATCGAAGATGTTGTGGCGGTGGCCAACGGCGCCCCGGTGGCCTTGAGCGACGACCCGGCCTTTCGTCGTCGAATCGATTCGGGCGTGGCGTTTCTGGACCGATTGCTGCGCGAGGAGGGTGTGATTTATGGCGTGACCACCGGGTACGGGGATTCCTGCACGGTCGCCATTCCCCGGCATTTGGTCAACGAATTGCCGCTGCATTTAACCCGGTTTCACGGCTGCGGGCTCGGCGCCGACCTGGAGCCCGCCCAAGTCCGCGCCGTCCTGGCCACCCGCCTCTGCTCGCTCGCCCTTGGCTATTCGGGCGTCCGCCGCATTCTGCTGGAGCGCCTGGTCGAATTCCTGCAGCTCGACATCCTGCCGCGCGTCCCGCAGGAGGGCTCCGTTGGCGCCAGCGGCGACCTCACGCCGCTCTCCTACGTGGCCGCCGCGCTGGTGGGCGAACGGGAGGTGTACTACCGGGGCACCCTCCAGCCGATGGCGAACGTCTATTCCGAACTCGGCCTGGCGCCGATCGTGCTCAAGCCCAAAGAAGGCCTGGCCCTGATGAACGGGACCTCGGTGATGACGGCCCTGGCCTGCCTGGCCTTCTCCCGATCCGCCTATCTGTCCCGGCTCGCCACCCGGATCTCGGCTATGGTGTCCGCCGCCCTGCACGGCAACGACTATCACTTCGACGAGGCGATGTTCGCGCTGAAACCGCATCCCGGCCAACAGCAGATCGCCGCCTGGATGCGCGCCGACCTGAAAAGCGAGCAGCCGCCGCGCAACAGCAGCCGCCTGCAGGACCGCTACTCGCTGCGCTGTGCCCCGCACGTGATTGGCGTCCTTCAGGACAGCCTGCCCTGGTTGCGCGACTTTATCGAAAACGAATTGAACAGCGCCAACGACAATCCGCTGGTGGATGGGGAACACGAGCGCGTCCTGCACGGCGGCCATTTCTATGGCGGACACATCGCCATGGCCATGGATTCCTTGAAAACGGCCGTCGCCAATGTCGCGGATCTGCTCGACCGCCAGTTGGCTCAATTGGTGGATATTCGCTTTAACAACGGATTGCCGGCCAATTTGTCCGGATCGGCGGAGGAGCGAGCGCCCGTCAACCACGGATTCAAAGCCGTACAGATCGGCGTATCGGCCTGGACGGCCGAAGCGCTGAAACTGACCATGCCCGCCAGCGTGTTTTCCCGCTCCACCGAATGCCACAACCAGGACAAGGTCAGCATGGGGACGATCGCCGCTCGCGACGCCCTGCGCGTGCTGGAGCTGTCGGAACAGGTGGCGGCCGCCTGCCTGCTGGCCGCTGCGCAGGCGCTCCGGCTGCGGCGGCGCTCCGGCGAATTGAACGAGTCGCACCTGGCCGAATCCCTCCGACAGATGGTGGACGATCTCTCCGGCTCCGTTGCGCTCCTCGAGGAGGATCGCCCCCTGGAGGAGGATCTGCGCCAGATCATCCACCAGATCCGCCAGCCGCACTGGGAGTTGTACGAATGACCCGGCTCTCGGCGGAACTCACCCTCCTGACCTCCTTTCAGGACGCGGATCCCCTCGGAATCATCTACCACGGAAACTACTTCCGCTATTTTGAAGAGGCGCGGCGCATGCTGATGGATACAATCGGATACGGCTATCTCGAAATGAAAGCATCCGGGTACATGTATCCCGTCAGCGAAGCCTGGGTGAAGTATATTCAACCGATCCGGTTCCAGCACCGCATCCGGGTGGTCGCCGAACTGGCGGAATGGGAGAACCGCATTCTCATTCGCTATGTCATCTACGACGCGGACACGGGAAAGCGCCTGACCAAGGCACAGACCACGCAGGTGGCGGTGAAAATGGATACCGGTGAATTGTGCCTGGTAACACCGGACGCCCTGAGAAAACGACTGCGAGCGGATCATGCTGAACGTTGAACTGGTCTATCCCAAGTGGCCCAAGATGGAACATCAGCCGGAGTTCCATCTCCCCCCGCACGGACCGGTGGTGTTTGCCGCGACGCTCCCCGACCACGTGGAGATTTCCTTTCGCGACGAACACGTGCAGCCGATCGACTTCGACACCTCCGCGGATCTGGTGTTTGTCTCCTGCATGCTGACCTGCCAGATGCCCCGGGCCTGGGAGGTGGCCGACGAGTATCGTGCGCGTGGCAAAACGGTCGTCTTCGGCGGCATTGGCACTCAACTGCATGAGGCGCAAACCCGGCCCCACGCCGACTCCGTGTTTCTCGGCGAAACCGAAGGGCGCATGGAGGCGCTGCTCGAGGACTTCGCCAACGGCGCGTTGAAACCCGTCTACGACTATCGGAACCAATTCCCGGACACCCGCCTGATCCAGCCCGCCCGGCGCGACATCCTGAGCCGGGATCTCTACAACTACCGCGGCGTGCAAATGGTCGACCTGGTGCACGCCTCGCGCGGATGCCGCTTCGACTGTTTCCCCTGCTGCACGCCGTATCTAGGCGGATGCCAGTTCCGTCCGCGCCCCTACGACGACGTCGTGGCCGAATTGGAAGGCATCGACAACAACCGGATTTTCTTCGTGGACAACTCGATGGCCAACGACGACGAATGGCTCAAGGGGCTGCTGCGGGCCATTGCGCCCTTGAAGAAAAAGTGGATTTCCCACCCGCTCAAGGACAATCCCGAGATTCTGGATCTGGCCGCCAAAGCCGGCGGCTGGTATGTCTACCAGGCGATCTTCAACACGGCGGATGTCATTCGGGACCGGGTGAAACACCTCAAGGATCGCGGCATCGGCGTGGAAGGCACCGTCATTCTGGGCACGGATGACCAGGATGAGGACGCCATCAAGCGGCTGGTCGAGTTTCTGGTCGACATGGATCTGGATCTGGCCGAATTCACCATCATGACCCCCTTCCCCCACACGCCGGTTCGCGCGGACCTCGAACGCCAGGGACGGATTCTCCACGATGACTGGATCCGCTACACCGGGGCCGAGACGGTCTTCCAGCCCGCCCGCATGAGCGTGGACGCCCTGGACCGCATGCACCGTTACGCCTGGGAAACCTTCTACGGACCCGGCGGCAAGGAAGTCCGAATGGGACAGCTCTACAAGCGGGTCATCGAAAAGGAAATGGCCGACGGGACCTTTCGATCCCACCGCGTCCGGCGCGAACGCGCGTGGACCGGAGCCGCCAAGGGTCCCGGCGAATGAAGGTTCTTCTGGTTTCCGGCAACACCGCCGAATCGCCCTATCCCGTCTATCCGCTCGGGCTCTCGATCGTGGCCCGAGCGTTGCGCCGCAAGGGGCACGTCGTTTCCCTCTTCGACTTCCTGCAGCAGGAATGCTCGCTCGATCGGCTCACGGAACGGCTGAAGGACTTTCGCCCGGAGGCCGTCGGCATCTCCATTCGAAACATCGACAACGTGAACCTCGTTCATGAACAGCGCTACCTGGATGGCGTGCGCGCCATCGTGTCCACGATCCGGGCGGTCGACCCCGTTCCGGTCGTCGTGGGCGGATGCGGGTTCTCCCTGATGCCGGAACAAATCCTGGCGTATGTTCATGCCGACTACGGCATCCAGGGGGAAGGCGAAGAAGCGTTTGACCGCCTGCTTCAACGCCTTGCACGCGGCGAAACGCCTCCCGAGCGGGTGATCCGGACGGCGCCGGCGATGCCCGGTGCGGAGATCGGCGGCGCGGACTATGACCCCGACCTCCTGTCCTTCTACCTTCGGAAAAGCCGGCTGATTCCCATTCAAACCAAGCGCGGCTGCACCCGGATGTGCGCCTATTGCACCTATCCGGTCCTGGAGGGACCGCAAATCCGGTCCCGCCCCGCGGCGGAGGTGGTCGACGAGATGGAGTCCCTGCTCTCCGGGGAAACCAAGGACGGCTTCTTTTTTGTGGATTCGCTGTTCAACGACTCCCGCGGAACGTATCGCGCCTTGGTTCATGAAATGGACCGCCGCGGCATCTGCATTCCCTGGACCGCCTTTTTCGCCCCCAGTCCGGAACTGGATGACGATATCGTCGCCCGGATGAAGAAGACCGGATTGCGTTCGGCGGAACTCGGCGCCGACGCCATGTCCGACGCCACCCTGGCCGCCCTGAACAAGGGATTCCGCTTTCGCGAAGTCGTCGCGACCAACGAACTCTTTCGGAAGCACGACATCGCCACGGCGCATTTTTTCATGGCGGGCGGCCCCGGCGAAACGCCTGAAACCCTCGAGGAGGGGATCCAAAACGTCCTGGGCCTCCGCCAGACCGTCAACTTCTTCTTTTTGGGCATCCGCCTCATCCCCCATACGCCGCTCATGAGGCGTGCCCTCGAAGAAGGCGCGTGGTCCGGCGATGAAGATCTCCTCGAACCCGCGTATTATCTGTCGCCGCGGATCGATCGGCAACGGATGCATCAGCGGCTGGTTGAGGCGTTCGCCGACAAGCCGCACTGCGTGTTCCCGCCGGACAAGCTGGACGACAAGCTGCAGATTCTCTGCCGGCTGGGACTGCCTCTGGACGAAAGCTATCGGCTGCTCAGCCGTGAATAGTGCGCCGCTCCATCCCGCCGGCGTCTGGGCGGTGTTGCCCGTCTACAATAACGGGGCCACCGTTCGAGGTTTGGCCCTGCAATGCCTGGACCACCTCGAGAATGTGCTGGTTGTCGACGACGGCAGCACGGATGTCGACGTTACGCAGCTCTTCGCCGGAACCCGTGTCCACGTGCTTGCTCATCCGGTGAATCGGGGCAAGGGCTTCGCCCTGCGTTCCGCGATCGCCCATCTCCTGAAACTGGGCGCCGAGTGGATGATCACCCTGGATGCCGATGGCCAGCACCATCCCGACGACCTTCCGGCATTTCTCGATGCCATTCCCCGCCATCCGCATGCCATTCTTGTCGGCGCACGCGACTTTTCCGGGCCGACCGTTCCCCGAAGCAGTCGTTTCGGACGGCGCTTCTCCAATCTGTGGATTCGTCTCGAATCGGGCGTTTCCGTTTCGGATTCCCAGAGCGGGTTTCGCGCCTATCCGCTGCGCGATCTCGCCCGCATGCGACTGCGCGGCGACCGGTACGAATTCGAGGCGGAAATCCTGACCCGGGCCGCCTGGCATGGGCTAGCCCTGGTGGATGTCCCCGTGCGCGTGTGGTACCCCGAACGCCAGCGCGACGTCGTCAGCAGCTTCCGTCCCTGGCGAGACAATGTGCGCATCGCCTGGGTCCACGCCCGGCTGTGCATGCGCCGCCTCTGGCCATGGCCCCATCGACGCCTCGTCCCCCGTCCGCCAGGCACCCTGGCGCAAAGCGACCTGCTGGCGCATCCCCTCCAGACCCTGCGACGCCTGCTCAAGGACAGCTCCTCCCCGGCGGAACTGGGGCTCGCCGCGGCGCTGGGCACCTTTCTCGCCGTTCTTCCACTGGTCGGCGCGCACACCGCCGCCATTCTCTACTTCGCCGTCCGGTTTCGCCTCAACCTGGTCATGGCGCTCAATATCCAGCACCTCTACGCCCCCCCCTTCTCGCCGCTGGCCTGCATCCTGCTCGGATCTTATCTTCGGCATGGCGCCTGGCTCGCATTGCCCCAAAGCGCACGGGGCGCCATCGCCGAAGTGCCCCACTATCTCCTCTACTGGCTGATCGGCTCCATCGTGCTGGCGCCGGTGCTGGCCCTGGCGGCCGGTTCCGTTGTTTATTTGTTGGCCCGGCTCTCCACCAGAAACATCCGCCATCGTGACCCCATCCCCCGCACCATCCAGAATTAAAGCCCGAAAACGGGGCAACCCCGCCGGGATCCTGTTTTTCGTGATCCTGACGCGGGTCGGCGGCCTGTCCGCCGCCTATGCCTTCCTGTACTTCGTCTGCCTGTACTATTTTCTGATCGACCGGAAAACCGCGCGCGCCGCCATGGCGTACACGCGGCGCATGTTTCCGGCCGCGGGCCCCTTCCGGCGGCGATGGCTCGCCTACCTCCTCTTTGTCCACCAGGGCCGCAGCCTCGTCGACCGCAACGCCATGCTCAGCGGCCGCTTTCACTTCTCATTTCGCTTCGATGGCCGCGAGGAATTCGAGCGACTCGTCGCCGGCCCGCGCGGCATGATTCTCCTGACCTCCCATGTCGGCAACTGGCAAATCGCCATGACCGCACTGGACAAGCTCGAGAAGCCCATCCACCTGCTGATGCGGCCCGAAGACAATGAAGCCGTCCGCAAGGCCTTCCAACTGGAGAAGACGGCCGGCGCCGTCCGGATCATCTCCATCGACGAACCGTTCGGAGGGGTCGTCGACGTCATGAACGCCCTGCGCGCAGGACACCTCGTGAGCCTCATGGGCGACCGGCCCTATGACTTCGACGCCGTCACCGTCGATTTTCTCGGCGAACCGGCCCGCTTCCCGTATAGCGCCTTCAAAATCGCCGCCATGGCCGACGTGCCCATCGCCGTCCTGTTTTCCGCCAAGACGTCCCGCAACGGCTATGTCATCGAAGTCCCCGCCGTCTTCCACCCGAACAAAGGCAAAACAGGCTCCAAACAGGATCTCTGGGCCCCCTTCGTGCGACAATACGTGGAAACCCTCGAAGCCTTCCTGCGCCAACATCCCCTGCAGTTCTTCGCATTCCAAGACCTGTGGGCATCCGAAACGCCCGAGAAAGGCGCGCCCGATGAAACGGTTTCCTGAATGGAGGTCGCTCGGGTGGGCGCTCCTGCTTCTTGCCCTCTTCCTGGCCGGTCCCGCCCGCGCCTCCGATCCGCGGAACTCGGTGCTGCTGGGCTACGGTCAATCCATTCCAGGGTTCGGCGACACCACCGAACGGGTCGGCACCCTGGACCTGGCCTACCGCTATCGGCATGTGCTTCACCCCCGCATGGGCAAAGGGTGGTATGAGGGCAGCCATGAGCTGTGGCTCGAACTTCCCGCCACCTTCATTCTCTCCAACCGAAACGACCGGGATGAATACGAGCTGGGAATGCTGGGGATCAACTTTCTCTTTGCGTGGGTCTTCAGCGGAACGGCTCGCGGAAGCCCCTACGTCATTCTGGGCGGCGGACCGCGATATGTTTTCGCGGATATTGAAGGCGTCGGCTCCAGAACCCCCGGCAACTACCAGGCCGGACTGGGCTACCGCTTCCCCGGCCCCTGGAACACCGTGCTGACGGCCGACCTGCGCTACGTCCACATTTCAAATCTCGGACTCGCCAATCCCAATGTTCCGCTCAACTCCGTCGCCGCCTTCCTGGGCCTATCCTTTTGGTAGGCGGGACGGATCGGCGGAGAGCCTACGGAGACGGGGGCGGGCGGCGCCCACAATACAACCACCACGGCATTGTCCCTCCCTACGGACGCTACGCCCCCCTGACGCCAACGACCTCTTCCTGCACAGCAACCTCCGCGACTATCCGTGCTTTGCCGCCGGCGCCCGCGCCGCCGCCGAGGCCGTCTTCTATTCAACGCCCGCCACGCGTTTTCCCTGCGGCGCTTGCCCACTTGACCCCGCCTCGTTTCGTGCCGATTCTGCGTCCGGCGTTGGATGCATCATACGGCTTGTCGCCCCAAGGAGGCACCACGAAAGGGAAACGTGCGGGGTTCAGTCCGGCCGCTCGTAGCGCGTCGGACCGTTCGGCCAGCTCGTCTGCATCCGCCATTCGCGCGGATAGCCCAGCTTCTGGTTGAGCCGGTTGGGATGGTTGACCGCCCCGTCGGCGTATTCCGCGATCAGCCGGTCGCCCAATTGCTGCCAAGCCAAAAAGGTGCTGTTGGCCTGGTTCCGGCTGAATTCCGTCAACCAGGCCCGGGCCTGCGCGGGATCCGCCTCGAACTGTTCCATGGCATTGGCGTCGGCATACGCCACCGCCTCGAAGGCCGCCTTCTCCAGCGTCTCGCGCCTGGCGACGATGTCCGCATGGATCCGCTGGTAGTTCAGCGCCGCCCAGTTCTCCACGAAATTGAATGCCCAGAACGCCGAGTCGCGCGTGTACATCCGCACGTCGCAGGTCCGATAGGGATCCGCCACCTCCGTAATCCCCGCATAGAACGGCGTAAAACACGTCTCCGCCGGCTTGCCGTTGCCAAACCAGAGAATGCCGCCGATCGGGTCCGGCAGCCAGGACCGGCCCTCGCACACAAACACATAGCTGCAATAGTAGACCGACAGGGCGCGCTCCCACGCCCCCTCGCGTTTCACCGTGGGGTCGGCCGCGTCCCCGCCCGCGTCGTAATCGCCCAAATACCGGTACGGACAGCCGAACGGCCCCGCCGCCACCCCCTTCGTCAGATCGAACTCGGTGCCCTCGTAATGGTCGCGGTACAGCTCCATCACGTCCTGCCGCGTCAGCTTCTCGTCGGGCCGGATCGAAAACGGATAAGCGAGGGTATAGCCGTCCTCCACCCAGGGGCTGAAGCCCCGCGACGGCGCCAGCTTGTCCATCAGCCGCCACACCCGCCGCAAGGAATAATACGGGTGGTTGTATTCGCCCAGGCTGACCGTCCGCAGCCAGTCGAGCGGACCGTCCTCTTGCGTCCACCAGCCCTGCGCCTTGGCGGTTTCGTAGACGTGTTTTCCGATCTTCTGCTCCGGATTCTCCGGATCGATCTCGCGGATCCTGAATTGATTCGCGGCGACGAAGACCTCTCCGTCCGGCACCTTCTGTGCCGCCCACAGCCCCGGCACCCCCTCCGGGCCCGGCGCCATCTCGATCACCCACGCCTCATTCGGATCCGCCACCGGCAGGGTCTCGCCCGTCCCGTAGAAGCCGTAGGTGTCGATCAGGTGTCCGATCAGCTCCACCGCCTCCTGGGCCGTCGTGCACCGTTCCAGCGCCACCCGCGCCAGCTCCGCGCTGTAGAACAGGCGGTCCGGCCCCGGTTGCGCCCCGTCCGTCTTGCTCCCGTTGGTACACTCCCCGAACATGAGCTGGTGCTCGTTCATAATCCCGTAGTTGCCGTCGAAATACGCATAAGTCTGCGCCACCTGCGGGATGTAGCCGATGGGCTCCGTCTGCGGCTTGCCGGGCATTTCATAGTCCGGCCCCCGCGCGCTCCCCGTGTAGCGCCGGTAGGCAAAGCTGGCATACGCCTCGAGCTCGCCGATCGAGACCGCGTCATAGAAGACCGGGCGCTGGCTCCCCGGCGCATGGTCTGCCGCCGGCACCCGTATCAGCCGCGCATCCGCCAAATGCCCGTCGTCCGAGTGCGCCACGAACATCGCCCCGCTCTCCGACGCCCCCGGCGTCACGATCAGCGTCGTGCACGCCCAGGCTGTCCCGCATGCCCCCAGCACCATCCCCGCCGTCCAACGCCACCGTCGTGTTCTCATGGGATCCTCCTCTTGGTTGGTCTCGATTAAACCAATCGTCAGATCATTTGCCAAGGTTTCCGCTCTTCGGTCACCCATAGAACCCACCATAGAACCCACAATAGAATTGCCACGGCCCGGCCAATGCGATAGAAACGCCGGACGATGGCGGCGGCGAGGCACAGGCACATCCCGCCGGCGCCGCCGGCTTCAGGGAGCACGCGAATGGATCCGAACGATACGAACGCCGAACTGGAAGAAATCAAGACCAAGCTGAAAAGGCTACTGGTGGAACAACTCTCGCTGGAGGATCTGGACCCGTCCGACATCGAAGACGACGGCGAACTGTTCGGCGAGGGGCTGGGCCTGGACTCCCTCGATGCCGTGGAAATCGTCGTCATGCTCCAACGCCACTTCGGCGTCGAAGTCAAGACCGCCCATCAAAGCCGCGAAGTCTTTCGCTCCATCAACACCCTCGCCCAATACATCCTCGACCATCGCGCCCCCTCCTAACCCGCGCCGACCGGCGTCCCCGCCGGATGGCCGGCACAAGAATCACCGCGTGAAGGGCCATGCGAAGGCCCTTCACCGCGGCGGCACGTGATCTAGAAGATCGCCCGAATGCTCACCAGGACCTGGCCCGGCCGAATGGTTTCCCGGGTTTCCATTTCGACCTCGGATCCGTCGTAGCCCACTTCGAAGTTGATGCCGACGATGCGGGTGCGCAAGAATTCAAGGCCGACGGCGCCGAACAGTCCGGGGGAACTGCTTTCGACCCAGTCTCCACCCGCGATGGGGTACTTGAATCCGATGCGGGCATACGGGGAGAAGGAGGAACGGGGCATGAAGGCAAAGCCATACGTCACGGCCAGCGGCACCCCCCAGTATTCGACACTCGAATCGATCAGGACGATTTGCGCGGGGCCGAGGTCGATTCCGATCCGGGAGCCATGGGCAAACTGGTAGTAGGGGGCAAACCCCAGGCCAATCGGAACGCCAAACACGTCCAGGTTGGTCCTTTCTTCGGCATAATCTTGCAAATCGATCATGCCGCTGATGAACGACAGGCCCACCGGGAATCGGAAGCTGTTGGGCCGGCGGCCGATGCTTCTGGGCTCGGCTGGCTGGGCCTGAGAGTAGGACCGGCTGGCGCTCGGCGCTCGGGCGGCCCGAGGCGACGGCTCGCCCCAGGTTACAATCTCATCCGCGTCCGAAGTCGCGGACGCGGCTACCGAGAACTGGGGATGGGCAAAACTGGCGATCGCCAACATGAGTGCCATGGCCATCCAGCGGTTTGGATCGTTCATTGTTGTCTCCTTGGAACCTCTGACCCGGAATCGCCATCGCGGCGGCACGGACGCACGCCCGCTAAACCCAACCGTGAAGGAGCGCTTCCACGAGAGCGCGATAGTTGAATCCCGGTGGGGGAGTCAAGGCTTCTGCCAGCGGCGGTTGTTGAAGGCGAAGGTGATGAAGGCGCGGGCGTCGGTGCGGAACCGACGCCAACTGTCGGGGGATTTCCACAGCATGGAGAAGTAGCCCCATTGGGTGCGGGGCCGCATCACGTGGCGCTTGTAGAAAAGGGTGAAGAGTTCTTGCAGGCGCTCGTGGGTGAATCCGTCGGGGATGAACAGGAAGTGCATGCAGTCCATGCGGTCCCAATCCTCCTCGAACGTGCCATATCGGCGAATGTCGCGATAGAGGGGCGTGCCCGGAAACGGAGTGAACTTGGCGACGTTCAGGTCGTCGATGGGCAGCCCATGGACATAGCGCATGCTGCGGCGGACGGTGTCTTCCGTTTCGCCGGGCAATCCGAGCATGACCAACCCCTTGACCCGGATGCCGGCCCGTTTGATGGCGCGAATCATTTCGCGCATTTTCGCCAGATCCCCGCGATTGCGGTGGCGGGCCAGGAGGTCGGGGTCGCCGGTTTCGATGCCGAGGCTGATCATCCAGCATCCGGCGCGCTTGAGCGCGGCCAGCATCTCCGCATCCAGCCGATCGGGGCGCGCGGCGCAGTTGAAGGTCATGCCGAGAGGTTCGTCGGCCAGGCGTTGCGCGAGCTCGAGCACGCGGGCGCGGTCGAGGGTGAACTGGTCGTCGTAGATATTCAGGTGCCGGATGCCGAAGCGATCCCGGAGGTGCTGCATATGGCGGTAGACATAGTCGGCCGAGTTGCGGCGGAAGTCGGAGCCGAAAACGGACCGGTCGCAGTAGCTGCAGGCGCAGGGGCAGCCGCGGCTGGTGATGAAGCTGGCATTGGGCACGGTGGGATAGTTGAAAATCGGCAGGGTGTAGCGGTTCGGATAGCCAGCCAGTTTTTCGTAGGCCGGGAACGGAAGGCGATCGAGTTCAAGACCGGATTTCCTGCGCCCGCCGCACTGGACCGTTTCTCCCTCGCGGTAGATCAAGCCGGCGCGGTCCGTCCGATCGCCCCGCATCAGCGCGCACAACGTTTCCTCGCCTTCGCCCCAGACGCCGTAATCGAACTGCGGAAAGCGGGCCAGGGCTTCTTCGCGCAGCGCCGATACATGGGGACCACCGACCACGGTGACCGTGCCGGGAACCCAGGCCTTGATGCGCCTCGCCAATTCAGCGGCGTTGAGAAAAGCGGACGTCGTGCAACTGAAGCCGACGAAGCCGGGCGCGTCGACCCGCACCCGTTCTTCCAGGCCGGCTTCGGCGGCGGGATCGGCGTTGAGGTCGAGGATGTCCGCATGCAGGCCCTCGCGCTCCAGCCAGGCGGCCAGGGAGGCCAATCCGAGCGGGGGCATCATGTTGGCCCTGCGGACAATGTCCGAGGCGGCCGCCTGCCGATTCCCGCCCACGGGATGGATCAGCAGAATCCGCCTAGGGTCCGGCGTCATGGGGCTCGCCTTCCGGGACGGACGTCCACGCCATGCTTTTCAGGGTCAGCACCAGCCGGCTGCGGGGGCGGACGCTGTCCACGCGAATCCAGGCGGGATAGGCGCGGCCTGCGTCTTCGCGAAAATCGGCCAGGCGGATGGAGACCCATCGGCGTCCCTTCCGGCGCAAATCGATTCGCTCCAGCGTGCCGCTGTTCGCCTCGGCCTGAACCCGCGCCTGGACGGGACCCATCGCGGCGGAGCCAATCATCCGGTTGCGACGAAGCACCCATGGCACGCCGGCAGCGGGATCGCCAGCCGCCAGGCTCCACCAGAGCCCGTCCCACAAGGCCTCGCCATAGGGTCGCAGCCGCGCGGCGACGGAGAGGGACACCTCGCACTCGCGGCCGGAGGAATCGCCATGCATCTGCATGATTTTGACACCCGTCGGACTGAGAACGGCCACGGCCAACCGGTCGGAGTCCGGAGCGGCGGCGATGTACCAGATGGCCCGGAACGAGTGGAACCAGATCCGCAGTTCACCTTCGTATACGGCATGGAACCCGTGGCGAGCGGCCAAGGCCGCACCCTGATATCCGGAGGGAGGCGCAACCGGCTTGGCGGTCGGGCGCGGGCTGACGCAGCCAGATGCCACCCCGCCGGCCAACAGCGCGGCGAACGCCGCCCGACCAAACGCCTGGCGCAGAACCTTCATGCCGATTCCCCTGCCCTTGTCGACGGAATGCGCAACAGTTGCGCCGCCGACGGAAGTCCCCAGCGTGCGGCAAGGTATCCGCACGTGATGCCCAGCGCCAACGCCAGGCCGGTCGAGAAAAGCACCGGATGCCGGGCGACCAGCAATAGCGAGGCGCCGCCGGCCGTCGTGAGCCAGGCCAGATGGACTCCGCGCCCGATTTCGTCGCGTGCGCGGCGTCGCCACGCCTCCAGCATGAAGAGGCCGTAATCGAAGCAAATGCCCGCCACGAGAAACCCGGCCAGGAGGGTCACGGGCGTCAAGGGTTGCCCGGCCAGGCGCAAGCCGGCCAGCATGCCGATCACGCCGGCCAACGGTGGCATGGCGACCAGGACAATCGATACGGGCCGTCGAACCAGGGCGGCAATGAGAATGGCGACCAGAACCAGCGCCACGGACAATTGGCGAACCAGGTCGCGAAGCACGGCGGCAGAGAAGGCTCCTTGGAGTCCGCGCCGCGAGACGAGGGCATGGGCGGCGGGCAGGTCGTGAAGAGTCTCCAGCGACTGGTTGGCGGCCGGGCGGTCGGGATAGAACGAGAGGAGGACGTAGCGGTCTTCGGCCGCATGGGCGAACGGCTGCGCCAGCGTAGCCAGGAGGCGGTTGGTTGCCGGGAAGTGCGCCGGATCGAGCCCGTCGAACAGGGTCTCGAAGAAGGGATCAAACGCCCGTTCGGCATAGCCGTGCTCCGGGGCGAGGCGGTCCAGCTTTTCCCGGACGGCGTCGCCGTGCCGCTCCCAGAACCCGGTCCAGAGGGCGGCGTTGGCCCGGCGGGTTTTCTCGGAGGGGATCGCCGGCGAGAGACTGACCAGGGCGCCGGACAGGTCGTCCATGGCGGAAACCTGCCGGTAGATGGCGTCGTTGGACTGCCGGGCGATTTCAGGATCCTCATCCCATGTCGCCACGATGCCCATGCCAACCGGCCCGGCACCCCAGCGGTCGAAAAAAGCTTCTTCATCGCGCAGCACGTCCGCCTCGGCGCCGTTGAGCCGGGCCAGATCAAAGTCCACGCGAATGCCCGCGGCCGCGGCGATGGCCATCAAGAGGCAGCCCCCATAGATCGCCAGGGTCCGCTTGGGCGAATGAGCACGGGCGCGGGATGCGGGAACCGGACGGACGGGCGCGGCCTTCAGGTCCTGCGGGAAAAAGGCGGGCAGGACGCGCATCGCCAGCAGAAGGGAAAAGAAAAGGGACGAACCGGCCAGCAGGCCAAGCTGCCGATAGCCGGGGATGGCGGAAAAGCTAAGCACCAGAACCGGAACGAGCGTGGTCAGGGCGCTGAGCCACAGCGTCGGCCGGATCAGGCGGATCGCCTCTTCCCGCGACCGATCCGCTTCCGGATGCTTCAGGGCCACAAAAACATGAATGCCATAGTCGATCGAAATGCCCACAAGCACGCTGCCCATGCCCAGAACGACGGCGGCCAAGCGCATCCCGGTCAACCCGACCACCCCCAGCCCCATCAAAATGCCGAGCAGGGGAATGGCAAAGATGATCGCGGACCGGAGATCGCGATAGTGAATCCACAGCAGGCCGCCAAAAAACAGGGTGGCCAGGATCCCGGTCCACCCGATGTCGCGCCGCAGGATGCGTTGGTTGCTCAGCGTGTGCCGGTGCGCCGCGATGATGGATCCGGTCAACCCGGCGGGCAATCGATCGAGGCAGGCCCGGATGTGATCCATCAGGCGAACCGAGCCGGCGTGATCGGTCACACGCACCGGTGTCTCCAAAATCAGCATGGCGGCGCGTTGGTCGTCGGCGAAGAAATGGCCATCCACAACGGACAGGCGGAAGCCCGTGGCCTTGCCCAGCGTTTCAAGGGGTTGCAGGGCCGTTGCCCGCACGCCGAGCGGATCCTGGCGAATCCATTCCGTCATGGGAATCGAGTGGGGACTCATCATCATTCTTCGGATGGCCGCAAGCGACTGATCGATTCCCGCCTCTCCGATCCGTTCTTCCAGGGCGGAATAGGTGTCCGGCCCCAGAAGCTGGGGGGCGTATTTCACCAGTTCCCGCATTTCCTCGGGGGTCGGCATGGTCTCTGCCGGCGTGACGATCCGTGAAACGTGGGGCGAAGGCAACTCCGCCGCCAGCCGGTCCATGGCCGCCACAAACTCCGCGTGCGGAAATGCGGGATCGGCCGCGACGACGTGGACAATGACCCGTCCGGACAGTTTCGCATCGTCGAGAACCTGCATGGATTGCAGGAGGACGGGATCCTGCGGCAGCATGGCGTCCAGCCGATCATCCAGCGGACGGGCCACCAGCACCCATGCCCCCCCGACAGCCAACAGGAGGACAATGGCCACTTCTAAAACACGAAGAAGTCTCATTCGCTCGAAGGGGGATCCACAACGTCCGGCGCCGGGCGATCCTCCGCGATGCGCCGAACGTCCCACGTCGCGTCCGGCAAGTCAGGATTGAGCACCGTGTGGACGAAGGAGATGAAGGTTTGGTCGCCGGAACGCTCGAAGATTCGAACGTGATTTAGATAGTGTCCATCCGGATGCAGTTGAACTTCGACCGCCTGCAGGTAATCCGCCGCCGGCGTGCCCAGGATCGGCCTGAATCGGAAGACGACGGGTTGCTCGGCGATCAGTTCGACGCTGTAGGTGTCGGCCAATTCCTCGAAACGACCGGAAAACCATACCGACATCTGCGAGTGGATCGTGGAGGCGGCCGGATTGTCCCGCATGGAGATCGTCTGGACACGGCCGGACTCCTCGTCCCATTGGCGGATTCGGCCATCCGCGACAACCAGTTTGTAGCGCACGGGCGAGTGGGTTTCCCAGGCAAAGCGGCCATCGGTCGAAAGAAAGAGGCGCCCCTGAATGGCCAGGGGATCTCGGAAAAGGGCCAGGCGTTTTTCCTGGGTGAAATCGCTGGAAATGGTGGACACCTGCTGGAGTCCTTCCTGCCAAGCCGCCAAAGCAGCCCGCAACGAATCGGCGGAAGCATCCGTCTCGGCTGCAAACGAAGATCGCGCAACCGCCAGGCTGGCCGCGACCAGGCCCGCCGCGGCAAAACGTCGGAGCAAACGCCAACGCAACTCAATCATGGCCATCCTCTTCCGCCGGGCCGTCGCCGGCCCGCTCGTCCCGCCAGAACGTCAGTTCTGCCGTTGCCAAGACGGTGTCGTCCCTGCGCAACGTTCCTTCTGTAACAAAAAAACCACCGAATTCGGCGGCCTTGCAGATGGAAATGCGCAACTCATCGCCGGCCCGGACCTCGCCATGCACCTGGTAGCGACGGACCTCCGCCAGAAAACAGACCGGCGGACGGGAGGCGTTGGCCGGAGGCGTGAGGCCGCTGATGGCGGCGGCCGCCTGCGAAATCAATTCGATGCCGGCAACCTCATCCCAGGTCCGATCGTCGCGCATGTACCAGGCGTCCGCCTGGGCCCGCATGGCGACCTGTCCCGAACCGGCCTCCGAGGACAACACGGAATCGACCGCCAGCATGGGCCGGGCATGGGGTGTTAACTGCGCGGCATCGATTGGAAAGACGGGTGGCATTTCGCGGGGAACGTTCTGGATCCATTCGGTCACGACGCGGCTACCCCCTATCGCGTTTGGGGCTCGAATACAAGGAATTAGTTGAAGGGGGCTGGCCGAGTGCGTATGGTACGCCACATTCGAACCGACTCCGAGACATGAAGGTCCGCTTTGTTTATCCCAAGTTCAACAAGTTCCTGGACAGCCACCCGGGCCTGAAGGACGAACTGCCAAGCTATTTCCTCGGCAGTTTCACGACCCCCCCCTCGCTGGGCATACCGATCCTGGCATCGCTGACGCCGCCCGAAGTCGAAATCGAGTTTGTCGACGACAACAGCGGCGACCCGCTGCGGCCCGAGGATGCGACGGATTTGGTGGCCATCAACTGCTTCACCCCGCAGGCCACTCGGGCCTTCGAAATCGCGGATCTCTATCGCGCCCACGGCCACAAGGTCATCATGGGCGGGTTGTTCCCGAGTTTCCGGGTCGAAGAATGCCTGCAGCATGCGGATTCCGTGAACGTGGGCGAGGGGGAACCGACGTGGCCGCTCATTCTAAGCGATGCGGCGGCAGGCTCGCTGCAACGCGTGTACGAGGGAGGCTGCCGGTTTGATCTGGCCCAAATGCGCCCGCCACGCCGGGACATCTTTTATAGCCGCAGCCAGTACGACTGGGACGAGGATTTGGTCCAGTTGACGCGCGGATGCCCCTTTTCCTGCGTCATGTGCGCGCTTCCCGCCCACATGGGCAGCCATATCCGGTTCCGCCCCATCCCCCAGGTGGTCGATGAAATCCGCCACCTGCGCTTCGAGAACGTCTATCTGGCCGATGACACCCTTTTTCTGGAAAACCGCCGCATCCGCGCCTATGCCAACGAACTGCTGCAGGCGCTTCAGGGACTCGGCAAGCGCTATTTCGTCTCCTCCACCCTGGCGCTGAACCGCGACCCCGGGCTGGTCGATCTAATGGCGAAGGCCGGCGTCGCCAACTTTTACTGCACGATGAATGTGGATCCCGTCTCCAAGGCGGCGATCGCCGGCAGCCTTCCGGAACGCCGCCTACTCAAGGATCTGGTGCGAAGCCTCGATGATCGGGGCATCCGCTTTTTCGCCTCGTTCGCCGTCGGCCGCGACTGGGACGATGCCTCCATCGGCGACCGCATCCTGGAACTGTCGGCCGAAGCCGGCATCCATACCGCCGAATTTTTCCTGTTCACCCCCTACCCCGGCGGACTTCACTGGGGACGCATGGAGCGCCAGCAACGCATTATTGACCACACTTGGAGCCATTACAACGGGGCGCACGTCGTGTTCCGGCCGGAACAGATGACCCCCGATCAGTTGCTGGAGCAGTTTCTCGGCGTATGGAAGGGCTTCTACCGCGCCCAATCCAACGTCGCCCGGCTGGAGCCATCCACGTGGAAGGAAGGCGTCCAGGTCGTGGGCAAACCCCTCGACCGCCAGGGGGCGGCTGGCCAGGCCGCCATCGTCGGCATGGGCGTGATCAGCCCCATCGGCCACGACCCGGCAACCATGCTCGACGCCCTCAAAACGGGACGGCACGGATTCCGCCCGATCACGCGCTTTGACGCCTCGTCGTTCCGCACCACGCTGGGCGGCCAGGTCGAAATCTCCACGCCCCCGCCGCTGGTCAGCCCCGAAGAAGCCGCGCGCTACGAAGACCCCTATCTGCTCTGGGCCCTTTCGGCGGCACGATCCGCCTTGCGCGATGCCGGCTTGTTGTCGCCCGACGGGCGGGCCACCGAGCCCATGGCCATGGTCCTGGCCACGTGCAACGGGGGATTGCTTTCCGCCGAGGAGGAATACCGCTGGCTGCACGGGCAGTCGGATCGACGGTTCTCCGCGCTCGACAACTTGCGCAGCCAATACTACGGCTTCGCCAAGGCCATGGCCCACGCGCTGGGCATCGACGGCGAAACCTGGCTGGTCACCACCGCCTGCTCGACGAGCACCGCCGCCATCGGACTCGCCGCCGACCTCATCCGCCAGGGCGATGCTCCGCGCGTACTCGTGGGCGGAGCCGATACCCTGTGCATTTCCAACATGGCCGGCTTCGATGCCCTCAAGGCCACGTCCCCCAACCGCATGGCGCCCTTCTCGGTGCCCCCCGGCATCAACATCGGCGAAGGCGCCGCCTTCTGGGTGCTGGAAGATTTTGCCCAGGCCCTGCTTGCCGACCGCCGCTGCCATGGCCGGGTGCTGGGCGCCTCCAGCTCGTCCGACGCCTACCATCCGACCGCCCCCGACCCGCGCGGCGAGGGAGTCGCCCGGACGCTGCGGCTCGCGCTCGACGACGCTGGCCTGGGCCTGGAGGAAATCGGCTGCATCAACGCCCACGGGACCGGAACGGAAGCCAACGATGCCGCCGAAAGCCGCGGCATCCTGCGCTTTCTGGACGGCAAAGCCACGATCCCGGTGGTCTCGCTCAAGTCTTTTTTCGGCCATACCATGGGCATTACCGGCATGCTGGAGGCCACCGCCAACCTGCTCGCCATGAACGACGGCTTCCTGCCGCCCACGCTCAACTTTACCGAGCCCCGCCCCGGATGCCCCCTCGACTACGTGCCCAACACGGCCCGCCCGGCCACCTATCGGGCGTTCCTTTCCGCCAACTACGCCTTCGGCGGCAACAATGCGGCCATCGCGGTCGCGACGGTGGATTTCCCGGCCAAGCCGCCACCGCTCCCATCCCATCGGGTGGTCATAACGGGCATGGGCGCCATCAGCTCCATCGGCCTTTCCGCCACGGCCCTGGTGGACGCCTTGCGCGCCCGGCAGGTCGGCATCGGATCGGTCGAGCGCCTCGGCTTGTCCGGCATCGCATCCGGACGCGCCGGATTGGTTCCGGCCTTCCGTGCGGACGACGTGGATCGCCGCCTCGATTTTTCGGACATGAACGGCATCACCCGCTATGCGGCCTCCGCCGCCCGCCTGGCCCTGAACGAAGCCGGATTGCGGGTGGGGCCGCGCAACGCGGAAACCGTGGGCGTGGCGATTGGCCTGTGCAACGGCACGCCTGAATCCACCTACATGCGTTCCGTATTCGCAACACCGCATGGCGAGGCCAGTGCGGTGGCCTTTCCGCAGGTGGCCCCCTCCTCTTCCACGGGCGGAGTGGCCCAAGCCCTATGCTGCAAGGGGGCGAATATCACGCTGGCGCCCGGCCCCCATGCCGGAATTCAGGCCGTGGCCTTTGCCTATCGGACGCTGGTGGCGGGTCGCGCCAAGGCCATGGTCGCCGGTGGCGCCGACGAAGTCTACGACCAGATGTACTGGAACTACGACTACATGGATTATCTGTGGCCGGACGCCGATGCCGAACGCTACCGGCTGCGCTCCGACCACGCCCTGAGAAAAGTCCCGGGCGAGGGAGCCGCCATGCTGGCCCTGGAACCCCTCGACGAGGCCCGGGCGCGGGGCGCCACCCCCCTCGCCGAAGTGCTGGGCTATGCCATGAACACGGACGCCGACGAATTTGAACGGCCCAGCCTCAACCCCCGAAACCTGTGCGTATGCGGCCGGCAGGCGCTGGCCCGCTCCGGCCTCGCCCCGGATGAAGTGGACCTGTTGGTGTGGGCGCCCCAGGGCAATGCGCAGGACCACAAGACCCTCGATGCCTTGCGCGCCCTGTTGGGCCCGGATCTGAACGGCATCCCCTTGATCACGACGACTTTCCATACCGGCTACGCGGAAAGCGCGTCTATCCTGCTAAGCCTCGTCGCGGCACTCTCTTCCCTGCGCCGGGACGGAACGCTGTGGCCCCAGATCACCGGTGAACCCTGGATCGATGAACGAACCATGGCTCGCCCGGTGCGGAACATTCTGGCGATGGGCTCCACGGATATCGGCGTGAACAGTGCCCTGGTTCTCCGCGCCGGGGATCCGGCATGACCCCCCCTATCGTCATCACCGGCCTCGGTGCGATCTGCAGCGCCGGGCCGGATGCGGCCTCTCTGTTCAAGGCGGTTTCATCCGGACATGGATGCCTCCGGCCGATACTGGATCCTCGATACCGTCCACCCAGCCACGTCATGGCCGGCTTGGTAACGGCGGCGTTGGATTCCGAGCCCCTCCTTCCGGCAGGATGGCCAAGGCCCGATCGATTTACTGACCTGGCGCTGATCGCGGCCGCGGAAGCCCTCCGTGAGGCCCAAATCGATCCGGCACGCCTCGGCCGACGCATGGCCGTCCTGGTCGGGACCTGTTCCGGACCCACCACGCTGCTCGAACAGCACTATCAGGCCGTGCTGGACGGAAACCCCGACCGGTCGCCAGAGCATGCTTTCCGCCTGGGATATGAATCCGCAGTTCGCATCCTGGCCCGAACGTTCGGCATTCATGGGTTCACCGGCACCGTCACCACCGCCTGTTCTTCTGGCCTGACCGCCATTGGCACCGGCATGGATCTGATTTGCGCTGGGCTTTGCGATGCCGTGCTGGTGGGCGGAGCCGATGCTTTCAATCTTTCCACCCAGATTGGTTTCGACGGGCTGAAGGCACCCAGCGATGGCCCTTGCGCTCCCTTCTCCAAACCGGTGGGCCTTTCCTTGGGCGAGGGCGCCGCCTTTCTGGTCCTGGAACGACACGACCATGCCCGGGCACGCGGCGCCAGAATGCGGGCCGCCGTTCTGGGCTTCGGAACCAGCAATGACGCCTATCACAGCTCCGCTCCGGATCCGTCCGGCCGCGGCCAGGTCCTGGCCGTTGTGCGCGCACTCGAACAGGCCGCAATCTCCCCGGAGGAAATCGTCTACGTCAATGCCCACGGAACGGGCACGTTGGCCAACGACAAGGCCGAATCCAAGGTCATTCGGCGCGTGTTCGACTCCCGGGCCGACACGATTCCCGTCAGCTCTCAAAAAGGGGTATTCGGCCACACGCTCGGCGCGGCGGGAGCCCTCGAACTGACCGGTGCCATCCTGTGCCAGGAGGCAGGCCGCCTCCCCCCGACGGCCCACTTTCAGGAAAGACGCGAGGGGTGCGATCTGGACTACGTGCCCGAAACGGGGCGTCCATTCCCGGCCGACCCGCCCTGGCTGAAGGAAAACTTTGCCTTTGGCGGCCACAATGCGGCGCTGGTGATCGGGCCCTCTTCCCCGGACGTTTCGCCGTCCGAGGCTGCGCCTCCGTCGCGAATCTGCCTGGTCTCCATGGGACTTGTTTCCCCGGCCGGCATCGGCGATACGGCCTTCATCCGGCTGCTCGCCGGGTCTGGGCCAGAGCTGCGCGAGTGCGCCTCTCCCGGGCACCTCCCCTTCCACGCCGCCCTGATGCCGGATTCCCTGGATCCCGCCCTGGAGCGTCGGTTTGGCCTGCGGCGCATGGACAAAGCCTCCGCCATGGGCACGCTGGCGGCCTACCAGGCGCTGACCGGCGCGGGGCTGACCCTGCGTCCCGAAGAGGTCGCGGACATCGGCCTGTTTCTGGCCCATGCCTCGGGATCGAATGCCGCCGAGGCCGCCTTTCTGCCCGACCTCCTCGCCAACAACTATAGGCTCCAGCGCGTGACGGATTTTACGCAAGTGGTCCCCAACGCCACCTCGGGCGCCATCTGCCGCGCCCTGGGCCTGCGGGGACATAACGCCGCCTTCTGCTTCGGCGAGGGCGCCGGCCTGATGGGGCTTGTCGCCGGGGCTTGCGCCATGGCCAGCCGGCATGCCCCCTTCCTTTTGGCGGGATCGGTGGATATCCTCACGGCACGTGGCTGGGGACATATCCTACCTTCTTCCGCGCCGCCCCCCCCCGCGGAAGGGGCCGTCCTGGTTCTGCTCGAAACCGAGGAGCATGTGCGCAGGCGCAACGGACGCGCGCTGGCGACCATCGGGGGAATGGCTGTTGCAACGGACACGACCGGCTGGAACGAGCCGCCCGCCGAACCTACGGCGCGCGCGGTCGCCTCCGCCGCCCTCGAGCAGGCCGGCCTGTCCCCGGACGACGCGGGCCAGCGCTTCAACGTCGCCCCGGACGTTTCTTCCCGGGTCGGTTGGGCCGAAGCCGGCGGCCCCCTCTTCGATGTCGCCGCCGCGCTCCTGGCCGGCGGAACACGCCCCGGCCTGACCCGCCCGCTCCTGCACTCCATCCGGACTCGACAAGGGGTCTGCGCATCCATAGTATTCACCCCGTTTGTAGATTCTCCCGAAGAATCAACCCGCAGAGAAAGTCCTCATGACGCCACAAAACCAACAAGCGATTGACCGGCGCAAGCCCATCATCGACCGCCTCAAGGTCGAATTGATCAAGCGCCTGAATCTCCCCTACGAGCCGGAAGACCTTCACGAAGACGTCGCCCTGCTGGGCTCCGGCCTGGGGCTGGATTCCCTGGATGCACTCGAAATCGTCTTGTGCGTCGAAAATTGTTTCCAGATCAAAATCCCGGACAGCAACATCGCCGTGCTGCGCTCCATCAACACTCTGGTGGATTTCGTGCTGGAAGAGCAAGACAAGGGAGGCCCTGCCCCGTCATGAGAACATCCCATCTGCGTGATTTTTTTGAACGAGCCGGGGCCCGGTTCACGGAACGGCACGGAGTGGAAATCGTCGATTCCCTGGCGGATCCCCGCACGGAATACCAGCGGGTCCGCGATGCGGTCGCCATATCCGACGCCTCCCACATGCAAGTGTTCCGCCTTCCCGAAGCGGGGGCCATCGATTCCCTCGATCCCTTGCTGGCGGGCAACGTGGCCCGGATCCGCTACGGCCGCCTGTTGCACACCTTTCTGGCCGACGATGACGGGTTTCTGGCCGCCGACGGCTATGTGGCCAATAACGACGACGAGTTCCTGCTGGTGTGCGAAAGCCTTGTGGACGACCCCGCCCTGCGCTCCCTGTTCATGGACCGCGGCGCATCGGCCGGCATGGAGGATCTGACCGATTCCCATTCCATCCTGAGCATCGACGGCTACAAAGCCTGGGCCGTCGCCCGCGAACTGTTTGGATCGGACATTCTTGGACTCCCCTACCTCTCGGTCGAGACCTGCTCGTTCGACGGGGATACCGTTCGCCTGTTCCGAGCGGGCAAAACGTCCGAGTTCGGCTATCTGGCGCTGATCCGCCGCGAAAAGGCGGAAGCGCTGGCCGCCGCCCTCGCGGAGTCTGCCGAACGGCAAGGCGGCGGGCTGTGCGGTTCGGCCATCCACAACGATCTGCGCCTGGAAGGGCGCTTCTTCAACATCTATGCCGAAGGCGCCACGGTTCGCGACCCCCTGCCCTTGGGGATCCAATGGATGATCGACTTCGAAAAACCCGAGTTTCGAGGGGATGCCGCCATCCGCCAGCGGCGCGAGGCGGGCCTCCGCAAGAAAATTGTCGGCGTCCGCGCCCTCCCCGGACAGGACCTCGCCCCTGAACAAGCATTGCTGCAAGGCGACACCGAAGTCGGACGGCTTGTGGCGACCTGCACCTCCCACGTGCTGGAGTGCCGCCTGGGCCTGGCCTTGATGGACGTGGACAGCGCCTATGCGGGTCTCTCGTTCCGGCTCGGTCAACCGGAGGGTCCGGAAATTACCACGATTTCCATGCCTCCGATCATGCCCAAGAGCCTCGGTGTCAAACTCGACGAAGTGTAGGAATGCCCCGGCGATGAATCCATCCCCCCGGCGCGGCCGGTTGGTCGTGCGCAAGATGGTGATCGAACCCGAATTCCACCAGGTGGACCTGATGGGCATGGTCCACAACGCCGCGTACTTTTACTGGTTCGAAAAGGGGCGCCTGGCCCTGCTCTGGGAAATACTTCCCTTCGACGACGCCATCCGCCTGCATCTGGGATTGCCCGTGGTTCGCCACGTCTGCGACTATCTCAATGCCGCGCGTTTCGGCGACCGGCTGGTGCTCACGACCACCCATGAACTCCAGTCTCACTACGAAGGGCGCCTTGTCTTTCGCCACTCCCTGGTCCACGAAACCAACAAGGCCGAAATCGCCACCGCCGAAACGTCCCTGACCATCATGGACATGAGAACCGGTCAGCTCGTGCGCGATTTCCCCCCGGACGTCTGGAAACGCTACCAATCCATGAAATAAGCTGCAAGGAGGTCGATATGCTGTTCCAGGACCAAGTCGCTATCGTGACCGGCGGGTCGCGCGGAATCGGGCGGGCCGTCGTCGCCGAACTGGCCAACCAGGGCGCCCGCGTCTTCTTCACGTATCACGCCCGCGCCGAGGCCGCCGAGGCCACGGCGCAAGCCACCGGGGCGACCGCGATATCCTGCCCGCAGGAGGACGGGACGGCCATCCAGCGCGCCGTCGAAGAGATCGTTTCCCAAACCGGCCGGGTGGATATGCTCGTCAATAACGCCGGCATCCGCGCCGATCAATTCATCATGATGATGCCCGAATCCGACTGGCAGCGAGTGATCGATGTGAACCTCAGCGGCGCCTGGCGCTGGGCGAAAGCCGTCTGCCGCCCCATGCTGGGTGCCGGCCGGGGCGCCATCGTCAACGTCGGCTCCGTCGCCGGGGCCCTCGGGCTCCCCGGACAAACCAACTACGCCGCGGCCAAGGGCGGGCTTATGGCGCTCACCCGGGCCCTGGCCGCCGAATTCGGCGCCAAGGGCATCCGCGTCAATGCCGTCGTGCCCGGTTTCATCGAGACGGACATGACCGCCGCCTTGAACCGCGACGTTAAGCGCCGCAACATCGAGAACCTCGTCCTCAAGCGATTTGGCAAGGCCGAGGAAGTGGCCGGCGTGGTGGCGTTCCTGCTCTCCCCCGCCGCTTCCTACATCGTCGGCCAGGCCATTGTCGTGGATGGCGGCCTGAGCGCCGCCGTCGCCATGTAACCGCGATGGCACGGGCCTTCCTGTTTCCCGGCCAGGGTTCCCACGAAGTGGGAATGGGCGCCGACTTGCTGCGTTCCGACGAGTGGGTGCGCGACCAGGTGCGCCGGGTGTCGGAAAAGACCGGCGAAGATCTCGAACGGATTTGCTTGAGAGGCCCCGAGCGCCAACTGATGCAGGCGGCCAGGGTCCAGCCCCTGATGACGATCATCAGCCTGGGCTATGCGCACCGGCTGGCCGAACGGGGAATCACGCCCGACGTGGTGGCGGGACATTCCCTCGGAGAGATCCCCGCGCTGGCGGTTGCCGGTGTTGTTTCCCCCGAGCACGCCGTGGCCGTCGCCTTCATGCGTGGCATCCTGATGGATGAAGCGGCGGCCGCCAATCCGGGCGGCATGGCCGCCGTCTTCCTGCCGCTGGCCGAAGTGGAGGCCCTGATCGACCGGCTCGGCATGGCCGGGCGGATCCATATCGCCAACGATAACGCACCGACCCAGGTCGTGGTGTCGGGCGAAACCGATGCCCTGGCCGACTTCGCGCACCGGACCAACGGCGAACGGCCCGGTTGCTGCAAGCCGTTGAGAATTTCCGGCCCCTGGCATACCCCGCTCCTCAACGAGGCGTGCTCTCGATTCGAGGCCTGGCTGAAGGACATTCCGTTTGGCGCCCCCCGGATCCCGCTGATTGCGAATGCGACCGCCACCGCCGAAACCAACCCCGCCCGATTGCGCCACCTCGCCGCCCGGCAATTGATCGGCCGCGTCCATTGGCGCGAAACCATGGAAGAACTCCGTTCTCGTCAAGTGACCCACCTGATCGAAATCGGCCCGGGACGAGTGCTGGCCGGCCTGGCCCGCCTCAACGGATTCGGCAACGAAACAACCGCACGCGGCGTGGATAGCCTCCGCGCCGTCGACCAGGTGGCCGCGGATTGCTCCGGCATCGGCGGACAGTGACGCGGCAGGAACCGCGTCTTCGATAACGTCCCGCGGCCGCAGGGCCCTTCAGTCCAGCACCGAAGGCGTGAGTCCGAAGGACGAATGGACAAGCCGATTGTTTTACTTCAACGCTTTCTGGATCTCGCGATTGCTCAATATTTCTTTGATGATACCGGAATAGATCAAGGGCACCTCGCGCTTGAATGCGCCGGTCGGCCCCATCATGGCGCTGCCGCGGATCACTTGTTCGTCCTTGACCTTGGCCTTCGCCAAAACCTTTCCGGAGGCATCGGCAACCGCGATATCGATGTCGTACCAGATCCGACCATTAAGATAGGCGTCGAAATTCCAATCGCGGATGTCAACGGACATCCGGCGATCGCCGGAATCGACCGTTTCAAGCCCTTGCGATCGGAACTCCGCGACGAGGTCATTCCTGAATTGAGCTGCGAGCGCCACATCGCCGGCGTTTTTAACCCCCCAGGTATTTCCATATCCGCCCCGCAAGCGCCCCAAATAGGAGGGCGGTTTCTTGCCGGCAACGATGAAATCGCGGCTGTCTTTGGTTTCCACTGACACCGTTTTCCCGCTCGTAAACTCCGGCACCGACCCGGCCACATGCCGCAATCCAATGGATTGCCCGGCAACGCACCCGCTCATCACCACGGCCAGAACCAAAAACCCGATCAGCACAGCAACCCTTTTGAACCATTGACTGAATTTCATGTGGAGCTCCTTTTTTTAGTTGTTCGCTCGCACTCGTCGTCAACCTCGCGACGTCATCATCCATTGCCGCCATGTTCTCGTCGAGCATGAAATCCCATGCTTTGGGTCCAAATTCTCAATAAGGCAGATAACCTTCAGCGTGCGCAACATGAAGCGTCTACTTGAAATGGATCGGCGGCCAGAGCAAGGGAGGACAAGGGGGCATGGGGCGCATTTCACTGGCCTTCGCGCCACCGTTGCGGCAAGATGATGCATGGAAGCAATGACCGAATTTGGTCACCCGATCGAATCGGCCGATGCTTCATAAGTGGAGGATGGCTATGAAGAGACTGATGCGAACCCTGCAAGGCACGATCGCCATCCTCTTGACCGGTTGGTCCTGTGGCTGCATGGCTTGGCGTCCCCAATGGCCGGGGGACTCGTCCGCTCCAACGCCGGAGGTCGTGGCGGCCCGATTGGCCGAAGCGGATGGCCTGGCGGCCCTGGCGACGGACCGGGCCGGAATCGAGGCTGCGATTGCGGGCTATGAGCAAGTCGTGACACTGGATCCCGGGCAGGCCGGGGCTCACGTGAATCTGGCCCATCTGCACCTGCTGCTGGGCGACGGCCATGCGCGCTCGCGCGCCGAGAAGCGCGTACATTTTCTCAAAGCGATGCACCATGCCGAAGCCGCCATGTACACGAACGACGCCTTTCGTGAACGCATTCAAGCGGGCGAGCCCACGTGGGTCGCGTGCACGGCCCTCGGCGAATCCGAGATCGATGCCATGTTCTTCTGGGTCAATGCGGTCTTTTATCAGTTCAAGGAAACCTTGTCGGCCGTCAACCAGGCCATCCACTCCCGCTGGATTCAGCGCGCACGGCTGGTGATGGACCACATGGCGACCCTGGCGCCGGAGCACGATGTCCGCATCGATTTCCTGTTCGGCGCCTATTACCTGTCCATTCCGACCGCCATCGGGGGGGATCGCGAGCGCTCCGCGGCCTATTTCAATGCCGCGGTCGAAAACGCTCCGGACATGCTGCTGCCGCGCTGGGGTCGCGCAAAGTATTTTCACGTCAAAATGGACAACCCCCAGGAGTTCCGCGAGGACCTGATCTGGGTCATCACCCGGAATATGGATGAGATGCAAGACCACCCGGCGTGGAAACAGTTTCTTGTGGATGATGCCCGTCGGATGCTGGCCGCGACGGCTCCTCCGTTCCGCCACCGGACGGGACGGCACCGGCGGCACCTGCGGGAACACTGGCCCGCCACCTCCCGGCGGTCGGGGCCGCTCCCCGTTGTACTGGTCCTGCATGGCGCGTTCAGTAGCGCCCGCCAGATGGATCAATGGGGCGAATGGTCCGCCCTGGCGGACCGCGAAGGATTCGGCGTGGTGTTTCCGGAGGGGATCGGGCTGCTGGGACGGCTGCAACATTGGAACGCCGGGCATTGCTGCGGACGGGCCGTGCAGAAGGAATGGGACGACATGGCTTATCTGGATGCGGTGGTGGATCATCTGGACGCGCGGCCGGGCGTGGATGGGAACCGCATCCTGATGGTCGGACTCTCGAACGGAGGCATGATGGTTCATCGCTATGCCGCGGAGCGTCCGGAACGCCTGGCCGCGGCGGCGGTGGTCTCGGGGGCGCTCAACAGCTTGGAAACGCCGGAGACGCAACCGTGGACTCTCCCCGAGCCCGCGATGGGAGTCCCTATGGTGCTGATCCACGGCACGGCGGATGTCGCCGTGCCGATCGAGGGCGGTACGCCGCTGGACGGACGAAATGAACGGGTCTATTCATCGCTCGACGACGCCATCGACTTCTGGGCGCGCGTCAACCAGTCCGTTGGGCCAGTCGAACGCACGGAACGGCAGGAGGGCGCGGTCCACGAGGAAACCTACCGCGACCGAAATGGTCGCAGCGTGCTGGCGGTATATCGGGTCGATGGCTGGGGCCACCAATGGCCCGGCGGCTCCCTTATCCGCGCCCTGCCCCACGATCACCCCTTGCAGGGATTCGATGCGGCGGAAACGATCTGGAATTTCTTCGAGAACTCGGTGAACCCCCGGCAGTAATCCGGCATTTCCACGCCATGGAAAATGTTTCGGCCGTTTTTCCACGCCATGGAAAAGAGGTAGCGCAGGAACAGAAAAGCCAGCATATAGTCGCGCAAGTCGTCCGCGTTCATCGCCCCGCGCAGTTGGTCGGCGATGGCCCAGAGGGTCTTGCCGAGGCGTTGTTGGTCTTGTGCGGTCATGGTGCCTTCTCTTTCGACACTTCGTTCAGCAGCCGCTCCAGCATTCCGCCACGCGCGACATGCGGCGTGAACAGAGAATCCGCCTGCTCGATGACAAATCGGTTGCGTGCCTCCGCCGCCGCCAGGTTCCCCGAAACGTCGCGCATTTCAAGAATCAGCATCCGGTTCTCCTCCAGCGCGTCTCGAACGCCCGGCGCAAACGCCGAATCGTTGATCCCCCACGCCGGACAGGCAATAACCCGCCGCCCTTTTTTCAGCAGCCATTCCAGTATCTCTTTTCCCTTCAGCGAATGCCACCCCCCGATATAGACGTCCGCCTCGGGCAGACGCCCCAGCTTCGGCGCGTTGCGGCTGCACAGCACCCCCAGCTTTTCTCCGCTCCAAAGCGCCGGATTTCCGATCCCCCGCAATCCCCCGCCCAATTCCTGCACGCACCGCCACGGATTCATCCGGATATATTCGGCAATCCGCCGCTCCGCCTCCGCCGAGCGCACAATCATTTTCAATCCAAGTAGATGGGAAATGCAATCGCCACATCCAAGACTGCTGCGCCGGGCTGTTCTGATTGTTCTTCTGGCCTACGGCCTCGTTAGCACCTTTCATGCCATGTTCTCACCGCTTGACAAGGACAAGAACAGGTGATAGCTATCCATTCGATGAATGACAATCATTTAGTGCTTGGGCGGTGTTTGGCTCCGAATCTGCGTTCGGCACTGGAACGGACTCCGGTGGTTGTGCTTACGGGAGCGCGCCAGACCGGAAAGACCACGCTGGCCCGCGATGTCGTCGGCGAAGGGCGAACCTATATCACGCTGGACAATCTCGACACCGCCGAACGGGCTGAACGGGAGCCAGACGCCCTGCTGGATACGGAGAGGCCTCTGACCATCGACGAAGTCCAGCGCAGCCCCAGCCTGTTGCACGCCATCAAGCGGTGCGTCGATCGACGGCGCCAACCTGGCCGGTTTCTCCTGACCGGATCGGCCAATTTGGCGCTGATGGGAAAAGTCTCCGAGTCTTTGGCCGGCCGGGCCGTCTACAAAACGCTGATGCCCATGACGGTCGCCGAAACGGCGGGGCGCGGTTTGTGCGGCATCTGGGATTTGATTCGCACCGATCCTTCCGCACTTCCACGCGGGCCCTTCCCGCCATTCGAGTGGGCCGATGCCGCGGTGGCGGGCGGATTCCCCCCATCTGCGCTCGAACCCAATGCCGATGCCCGCGTGGAATGGTTCGACGGCTATGTTCGAACTTATCTTGAGCGCGACCTGCAAACCCTCTCGACGATCGAGCACCTCGCCGACTTTCGCCGCTTGCTGCGATTCCTCGCCCTGCGTACCGGGAAGCTCATGAATCAGAGCGAGCTCGCCCGCGACGCCGGTCTCGCACAGCCTACTGCGCACCGCTATCTCGCTCTGCTCGAAACATCCCACCTGCTGGTGCGCCTGCCCGCCTATGCCGTCAATCGAACCAAGCGCCTCATCAAGGCCCCGCGCCTCTTCCTGTGCGACAGCGGACTCGCCTGTTTTTTGGCGGGACTGCACTCCCCCGCCCGGCTCAAGGCGGCGGACCTGTCCGGTTTTATCGTCGAAAACCTCGTGCTGGCCGACCTGCTGGCCTGGAGGGAAACGAAAACTCCCCGACCGGAGGTGCTCTACTGGCGTACGGCCTCCGGGCAGGAGGTCGATTTCGTAGTCGAAGGCGATGGCCATCTGATGCCGATCGAAGTCAAGGCTTCCTCCCGCGCCCGACTGGAAGACACGAACGGGTTGCTCGCATTCATTGACGAATACCCCGAGACCGCCCCGCACGCGATTCTGCTCTACGGCGGCCGCACCGTCGAACGCCTCTCCGGGCGCATTTGGGCCGTACCGCTGAGCCTTGCACTCGGGATGGCAACACCCTAGGTCGCGGGACCTCGTTTAGACTTCACGCAGGCAGATCACCGGAACAAGAAGATCGTCGATGGCCTCGATCGGTGCAGTGAAATACGCCGAATTGCGTCCATCGAAGAAAGACTCGACCCATCCGGCACCTTCCTTTTCACCCCCGAATCAAGCTCACTTACTCCGCCGGGGGCGGAAAATAGCGCGGCAGGCGCCGGAACAGGTCCAAATCCCCTTCCACGTGAAGATCCGGATGGACCGCCAGTTGCGAGCCGGTGATGGTGCGCTGGATGACGGATGACCACAGGTCCGCCGGACAGCGGATCAGCAGGTCGGGAGCGTCAACCGTGCCCTCTTCGATCCCGCAGGCGCCGCCTTCGATGCGCAGGACGTATCGCCATCCGCGATCCGGGAAATCAAACTGCAGGGTCGCCGTCACGCCCTGCGCGGCCACCGGATTGATGTATCTCGCCATCTCGTACATCAGGATGCGGACGTCGTCGCCGGCCCGCTGGCCGGCGGCCGCGCATTCGTCGCGGCAGGCCAGCGCGTGTTCCCAGAACACATGCGAGTAGCGGACGAAATGGGCCAGGTCCGCCAGAAGCGGCCCGGCGGCGGCATGGAGATATTCCTGGGGAATGCACTCCTCGCGCACAAACGCCGCGCCCGCGCGTTCGAAGGCCGTCAACACCGCCCTCATTCGCAACGGCTTGGCCTGGGGAAACCGAAGGGCGCAGGATTCCGGCCGCACCAGAACCCCCGAACAGGACATGCGCATTTCCTTCGCATAGAGGCGCAGCATGTCGATGGAGGGCTGAATGATGTCCGGCGTGCGGCGACCCGCCACCAGCAAGCCGGCCATTCGCTTGGGTCCCCGGCCTGGATAGCGCCAGCGGTTGCGCTCGATGCCGTCGGGCCCCACCTCCGCCCCCGGACTCAGGATGGCGAGGGTGCGCTCCATGAAGGCCTTGACGGCAACGCTGACGGAAAAGGCGTAGACCGGAGAGGCGATCAGCACCACATCCGCGTCGAGAAAGGCTTTCAGCAGCGGCGGCATGTCGTCCTGGTGAACGCAGACGCCCGGGGTCTGGGTCCAGCACGAATAGCATCCCCGGCAGGGGCGGAGATCGATCGTCGGCAAGTGGACCCGCTGAATGTCGGCGCCGGCGGAAGCGGCGCCGCGCAAGAACAGGTCCGTCATGGCCGCCGTATGCCCGTCCACGCGCGGATATCCCAGCAAGGCCAGGAGGTTCATGCGCCCCCTCCGTCGGCGGGACGCGCCCGCCCGGTTACCTCCGCGGCCATTCGGCGGGTCACCGCGTCGGCGACGCGCAGCGGATCGTCCCCGGGCGAGGTCAGGACCGGCTCGAGAAACCGAATCCGGAACCGGGCGATTTTCCTGGGGAAAAAACTCCCCTTCTCGCGATTCAGGAAAGGCAGGTCGGATTGGAGCACGATCGGAACGATCGGCGTGCCGCGCTCGACGGCCAGCCGGAAGGTGAAGTCCGCAAACGGCATGAGGGTGGCGAACGAGGCGCGCATCCCCTCGGGAAAAATCAGCAGGCTCCGGCCCGAGGCCAGGAGCGAACGACACTTGTCCATGGATTGCTGAAGACGCGAAAAGACGCCCGCGGCAATCGGCACGAAATCAAAAAAGCGCACCAGGCAGGCATATCCGGGCTTGCGCGCGTGGCGGGCCTTGATGACCAGCGAGGTGGGCGGCAGCAGCGACAACAACAGGATCGCATCGATCGAACTGCGGTGATTGGCCACATAGATGACCGGCCCGCCCGATGGGGGCACGATGCGGCCTGAAACCTCCTCGATCCGGCAGGCCCGGCAGGCCGGCAAATAGATCCCCACGAAAAAGCGCAGGTATCCCCGTAGCATCCAGCTCGAAATCCACCGGCGAACGCGGGGAAACGGGGACAGGGGCAGCAGGAAAACGACGCTCACGACCACCAGCATCACCTGCGTCAGGAGATAGCCCATGTGCCCGACGAGCGAAAGGGCAAACTTAAAGGGAGACGCCCGCCCGCTCCCGGAATCCTTCGAAGCCGGCGGCGCCAGGCCCGATGCCGCATGGTCCGCGTTGTCCGCCATTCCCGTGCCTCAGCGCATGGAGAGGCCGCCGTTGACGCTCAACACCTGGCCGTGGATGTACATGTCCGGCTCCGTGCACAGGAAATGCACCAGAGCCGCCACCTCTTCGGCTCGGCCGGCGCGACGCAGCGGAATCAAGGGCAGCAACGACTCCTTATGAACGCCCTCGGTCATCTCGGTCTCGATCAGCCCCGGCGATACGGCGTTGACGAACACCTGCTTGGGCCCCACCTCCCGAGCCAAGGATTTGACCGCGCCAATCAAGCCCGCTTTCGATGCCGCATAGTTCGACTGCCCGGCTTGCCCTAACTCGCCGGACACGGACGCAATCGCCACGATCCGCCCCCGGCGGGCGGCCAGCATCGGCACCAGCACCGCGCGCATCACGTTGTAGAAGCCGCCCAGGTTTGTATCGATCACTTGGCTCCATTCTTCGGGTTCCATCCAGAACATGAGCTTGTCGCGAACGATGCCGGCGTTGAACACCACCGCATGGGGCGGCGTGGCATTCGCCCGGTCGGCCAGCGCCGACTGCGTGGCGGCATGGTCCGCCACGTCGAAACGCAACAAATCGCATGTGCGCCCCCATTCCCGAACCTCCGCCTGCACTTGTTCTGCGGCCGCTTCATTCGAGCGATAGGTCAGCCAAAGGTCAAAACCGGCTTTGGCAAGGCGCATGGCCACGGCACGACCGATGCCGCGGGTTCCCCCGACGATGAGTGCAATTGGCGATTCGTTGTCCACTTGGTTGTAGTCCAGGATATTATGCTGTCCGGAGATGATCCGCAAGTCAAGCGACACACTGGACCTTCTGGTTCAGCACGCCTCTGCCGCCGCCGCACTTACCCGGCGGAGGCCCCCATGCCGGCGATGCCTGGGTGCCGCAGCCCCGCCAAATGCTCTCGCAGCGAGGCGATATCGACCAGGGCATCCTCTCCGTCGAAACGCGCGGGATCCAACACCACGCGCCCCTCTTCCGGCCTTGCCAGCACGAGGCAAACGCTGCCTTCGCTGAGCACGGCGCGTGGATCCGACGACAAACGGAAGGGTTGAACAAAGCCATCCGCCCCGGTCGATCGACGCTGGGCCGCGATATAGTCCATGGGCTTGGAGGACTCCTCCGTATAGGTCACGAAGATTCGTCGGCCGCGTCCCTCCCGCAACCATATCGCCGCCAGGGACAATCCTCCCCGCAAGGGCCACCTGAAATCCGCCAGCGTGCAGGTGGGCCCCCGGCTGCCAAACAGGATGGCGATGTAGGCCGCCGCGGCGTTGTGAACCGAATGCGAGAATCGGGTGGGAGACACCCCCTCGTCTCCGAAATCCAGGATTTCATCCAGGAAGTCGAACGTCGCCCCGTGCGGACCAAACGCCGTCGTCACGATGATCCCCGTTCCCGTTTCCAAGTCTGCCGCCGACAACCCGGCGTCGGCCGCGGCATCCCAGGCCGACAGGGCCGCCATCTTGCTGAAACGGTCGGCCCGCCGCAACTTTTTCAAGGCGACCGGATCGGTCAGAATTTCCGGAGAAACCCGGCTGACCCGCAACGCAGCTTCGCTCTCGCCATCCTGTTTCACTTGTTCGCGAGGCGGCCACGTCCAGCCACGACCATCCGCGCTGACCAGACCGGCCCCGCACAATCCCAGCATGGCCGTCATCTCACACCTCCGAACACCAACGCGGAATTGTTGCCGCCAAACGCCAGAGACGTGGAGAGCGCATGGCCTTTCGCCACCGGGGTCATCCGTTCCACCGGTGCCAGCGGAATCGCCGGATCGCGATGAACAAAACCCGCGCTGGCCGGAATCCACCCTTCGCGCAACGCCAGCACCGTGAACACCGCCTCCACCCCTCCGGCCGCTCCAAGGGTATGGCCGGTATAGCCCTTCGTGGCGCTCACTAGGCAATCGCCGCCCAATACGCGCGCCAGCGTCGCCCCCTCGACGGCGTCGTTGGTCGGCGTTGCCGTCCCGTGGGCATTGATGAATCCGATGTCCCGTGGGCCAATGCCCGCATCGTCCAACGCCTGGCGGATCGCCGCCTCCAGCCCACTGCCGTCTTCGCGCGGAGCGGTCAAATGGAACGCATCCCCGCACGTTCCATAGCCTTCGCAGGCAAAAGCCGCCTCCACGCCCCGCCGTTTGGCGGATTCCGCCGTCTCCAACACCAAGATTCCGGCACCCTCCCCCAGGGAAAGCCCGCGTCGATCGCGGTCGAAGGGCGCACACGGCGCATCGCTCATGATCCCGAGCGCATGGAATCCATCCATGGGAATCCGGCTGAGTTCGTCCGCCCCTCCCGCGATCGCGATATCGCACCGCCCATCGCGAAGCCACGCCAGCGCGATGCCAATCGCATCGGTCCCCGACGAGCAGGCGTTCACAACGGTCGCGGTCGGCCCCGAAAAACCATAGCGAAGCGCCACCGCGGCCGAAAGATTTCCCCGCAGATATCGGTCGGCGGCATCGATCGGCGCATGCCCGCACGTCCGGAATGCGCGGTAGAACTCCAGATCGTTCAACTGCGAGGCCACGGTCGTCCCCAGGCTGACTCCGACCCGCGGACATGGCGCCCGGCCGGCGAAGCGCGCGGCGGCCAACGCCTCCTCCACAGCCTGAAAGGCCAGCGCGAGCGTGCGCATCTCAGCGGGTGCTCCGCCGTGGCGCAATTCCGACACTTCGAAAACCGGCTTTGTGACCGTTGTTTCCATCACGGTCGCCGGCCCCGGAGAGCGGCGGGCCATCCGAAACCGCTCAAGAGTATCCGCGCACGACGCCCCCGCGGCGGAAACCACCCCCAGTCCCGTGACGTATATGACTGGCCGGCTCATCGGGCCGCCCCCCCCCGGTCATCTGTTTGGAATGGGGGGGGCATCATTCGGCCAGCTCCCGCAGGCGATACCGGACCATGCAATCGGACGTCTTGCGATCGCCATCCCCGCGCAACGTCAGATGCGCCGTGAAGCCCTCGGTGGTTTTCCCGTGCCGCACGCATTTCACCTCCAGCGCCTGGCCCGGACGGATCGGGGATAGAAAACGCGCCTTGCGCACCTCCTCCACCCGGATGCCCCGCCCATGCCAGTCCTCCAGCGTCACCGCGACCGCCTTCAGCATGCACACTCCCGGCAGCACCGGTTGGCCGGGGAAATGCCCGTCGAATCCCCGAAACTGTTCAGAAAACACGTAGCGGGCCCACGGCAGTCCAGCCTTCTCGCCGCCTTCCGTTCGCCCCGCCCGAATCCGTTCGCGCATGTTCATGTTGACGTCCTGTTTCTGCACTCCTGTTTCCATCGCACCGGGTGGATCATGCCCCGTCAGATCGCATCGCTTGACGCAATTCCTCGTGCAACGCACGCATGTGATCGCGATATTCCTCTTCAAACCGTTTCGCTTCGGCCATCCGGCCGGCCATGCCCACGTGAGCGGGCGGCGGGATCGGCTGGCCAAATGCCACCCCATAGCGCGCACCGCAAATGGGCATCCAGGCCCGGAATCGACGGTAGACATCCGTGTCGACCAACACAACGGGTAAAACCGGCGCCTGTGCCGCCAGTGCGAGACGCGCCATCCCCGGATGAAGCCCGTGAGTGGTGAATACCGAGTCCTCGGGACGGCACAGTTTTCCCTCCGGGAAAATCACGACGCACCGCCCGTGTGCAAGCCGGCTCCGCATGCCGCGCACCGCCTGGGAATCCGGCTTGGACTGGTCGTAGCGAATACCGTTCATTTGGCCATAGAACCAACGTCCCACGGGCCCTTCGTAGAGCTTGGACGTGGCCAGAAAATCCAGCACCCGTCGACTGTGTACCGCCAGCAGGGGAATGTCGTACCAAGACACGTGGTTGGGGGCCATGAGCAGGCGGCCCGAACGAGGAATCCGATCCGCTCCAATCACCGTTGGCCGACCCGACGTGCGAAACGGCACCAAGGTCAGAAAACGCACGGTCCGATATAAGAAGTCACCCATGGCCCCGTCCGGTCATCCCTTGGGGGAAGAACATCTCAACACCGCATGATGATCACCAACTACACCCATTCGCATCCGCGCAGAATCGACATATCGCTTCCGAATGTCAAGCAGGGCACCCGTCGCACCAGAACTCGTTCTTTCGTTCTTTCCCTGTGACCTCGCCCGCCTTGCCATTTTCCACGCCATGGAAAATATTGGGCGGAATTTTCCACGCCATGGAAAATCGCTTTCCATGGCATGGACAACCATCCGCCATTCATGGATGCAATACCAGACCAGCCACCCCACCGGTTGAGGCCGGATCCTGGGGGCCGACGATGGCCTGCTCCGGTCGGGAACCGGTGTTTGTATGAAGCGTAAGCGGATTAGAAATTGATACCTAGGCCCAATTTGGCCGTGAATCCGCTGGCATCGAGCTTCAAATCCGTTTTGCTACCGCCTTCTTCAAAGCGCATGGATTCGGCAAAGCGATATCCGCCCGCCAGGAATAGCGAAAGGACGCGATTCATTCGCCACGACACCCCGGCCACGACATCCAAATGGCCAAAGTCTCCGTCAAACGTGTGCAGGGTTGTGGCTTCGCCGACGGGGGTGTTCACGGTCTCGAGCGTAACCGCGCTTGTGCCCGGCGCCAGCTCCGTCCACAGCAGCCATGAATCGGACCGGATCCATTGGTATTGGGCCGCCAGGGAGATGCTCCCCCCGGACAGTTCCACCCGCGTGTAGCCGTCCTCCGCCAAGTTGGAGTCCGTCGCCGTCCAACTGCCCATGCGGACCCCGAGCCGGAAGCGCTCTTTACAGGCCCGCCAGAGGACGCCAACGTCCATGCCTTCAACAGAGTCCAGGTCCATATCTCCACCGGCGAAGGCCAGGGTCCCGTATTCCAACGAGTCCACCGCGGAATACATCATGCCTATGTCCACGGCCATTCGCCCAAAAAAGCCTTCCGGCAGCCGATCCCATAACCGGGCATCCAGCTTCTGGCGAAACGCATGGACCTGCTCAGGGGTCATCTGGTCGACGGCCTGGATCAGCGCATCGGGAGTGACCTCCGCCCATGTCCCCAACGCCAAGGCCAACAGCAATACGATACCAATAGTCATTACGCTTCTTTTCATGTCACATACCTCCTCGGTTGGCCTAAGCATGCCATCTCGAAGGCTGTGGATCAAGTGCTTGTTTCGCCATTGGGGTCGCAGGCCACGGCTGCGTCAAGAAAGCGTAAGCGACGGGAAGCGGCGCAAGAAGAGCGGGGCCATCGGCGGGGGCGAGTGGGCGGCGGGCCGTTGCATGGGTCTGGAGCGCGATTTTCCCGCTGGGAGCGCAG
>Ga0334882_1000686_pt1 | contig 49484 bp, 42 predicted proteins | sample GraSluR1_MG_5_FD_207226 | JGI IMG/M metagenome (GOLD analysis project Ga0334882, IMG submission 207226) | Sludge microbial communities from methane-producing bioreactor in Wageningen University, Netherlands - Granular Sludge_15_04-R1 | ecosystem: Engineered > Bioreactor > Anaerobic >... | reverse complement strand
AAGGCAAAACTCACTATGAGAAAAGCCTACGGTTTTAAGACCCTGAAATGCCTGGAAATCGCGCTATATCATGAACTTGGCAAATTGCCGGAACCTGAGTATCACCACAGATTTTGCTGACGAGCCCTATTTGTTTGCCGGCCGGGTACAGCGCGCCCACGACCAGGAATTTCTCGAAGCCGTCATGCAGCACATCGAGACGGACCGCGAGCTTTCCGCCGAAGATCGGGAAGCGGCCAGAACATTTTATGGCGCGCATCCGCCCTCGGTGGCCTGCCGGCTCTCGGACCCCGAACTCCAGGATTACCGGAACGCGGTCTGCGAACCCAGCTCGGCCGTCTGGCAATTCGCCTTGGCACGACGAATCGCCCTGTGGACCATGCTGGCCGGCGGAAGCTTCCTGGCGGTCCTGATGCTGCTGGGCCTGCTGGCCTTCGTCAACGATTCCCTGCGCTACGCCAGCTTCGTGACCGGTTGGCGCCTCTCCACCTGGGTCATTGCCGGCATGGTGATGGTCCAGGGCGTCATGGCGGTATGGCTGTCCTTCTGGGTGACTGCCCACTTCTTTCAACTGTATTCCCTGCAGCTCATAGGGGTAGCCGGTATTTTTGCCGTCCTCGGAGTTTTTGTCGCCATCAAGGGCATCTTCACGCGGGTCCGGAACCCCAACGCCGTGGACGGCGAGCTCCTCAAGGAAGCCGATGCTCCCCGCCTCTGGCAGCGTATCCGGGCCTTGGCCCAGCGCCTCGACACGGCTCCTCCGCAACAGATCGTCGCCGGCATCGACAGTAATTTCTTCGTTACCGAAGCCCGCCTGACCGTCGCCGACACACCCCTGAACGGACGCACGTTGTTCATCAGCATCCCCCTGCTGCGAATTCTGGATCAGAACGAGGCAGATGCGGTATTCGCCCACGAACTGGCCCATCTCAGCGGCGGCGACACCCGCAGCAGTGCGCTGCTGGGGCCAAAGCTCGTGCAATTCGATCACTATACCGAGGCCATCCTGGAAGGGGGGCTGACCATGCTGCTGGCCCCCCTGCTGCTTTGGTATCGGGTCATCTTCGAGGTGGCTCTGAGCCGCCACAGCCGACAGCGTGAATTCAGGGCCGACCGCTGCGCCGCCGACCTGGTCGCGCCGGCGGCCATGGGCCAGTCGCTGGTCAAAATTACAGCCTACGCTCAGTACCGGGAAGAGGTCGAGGCCGAACTGTTCCACCGCGATCAGCGCCTCGACGAAACTCTGGGCCTCGCCCGCTTCATCGCCGACGGGCTGAGGTCTTACGTGCAAACGGAAAAGTTCAACCAAGCCATGGTAAGCGCCAACGTGCCTCATCCCTTCGATTCCCATCCGCCCCTGCCCGAAAGGCTGGCCAACGTCGGCGCGCAGCTACCCGAACACAGCTTCAGCGCCCTGGTGGCCAGTCCGCCGGGTCGCACCTGGGTCGAGGAGATCCTCACGGCCGACGCCATTGAAGGGCGACTGTGGGCCGACTACGAAAGCAAATTCGCGGCCGACCACGAAGCGGAACTGGCCTGTCGCTACGAGCCGGCCAACGACGAAGAACTGGCCATCGTCCTGAAATATTTCCCACCGGTGGAGATTGCCCTGAAACGGAACAGAACCATCGAGATCAGCCACCTCGGCATCAAAACCTCCGCCGATCAACGCCTGATAGACTGGGATGCCGTCGAAGCCGTGACCTTTCAGGAAAGCTGGCTCGGCCATTCTCTGGTCGTGACGCACCCGAAGAAAGGCCGACTGCTGGCCAAAACCAGCAAAATCAAACTTGCGGGGATCAAAAAACAGCAAAACCGACTGAAGGAGGAAATCAACCGCTACTGGCAGCGCCATCAGTTCATGCGCGCCAACCAAGTGACCCAGGAAAATCCCTAGATGGCGGCGATCTTCAGGATCATTTTCTGGGCTTTGCCGCGACTGTTCCGGCACGAATAGAGAGCATCATCTTTCTTCTTGTATCCGCGCGCAGTGATGTCGTGGTTCAAATTGCCAGTCCGTCCGAATTTATTATAAAAATACTCCCCTCTAGCTACCGGGCTTGGACACCCCGCCAACCCCAACGGATCCACCCACTGCATGGGGTCGTGCACATAGCCGTGGGTCCGTAATCCGCCTTCCAGGCCTATCGGGTCCGGGCTCAGATACTGCCCGCTGTCCGGATCATAGTACCGGTGCAGGTTGTAGTAAAGCCCGCTCTCTTCGTCCTCCCACTGGTTCTGAAATCTCAGACTGCAATCGACGATGGGCAGGCAGTTGCTGCCGGTTTTGGCGGTGATGGCTGCCTTGCCCCAGAGTTCATGCTCGGCCTGCCAGAGGATGTTGCCTTCGGTGTCGAACAGTTCCTTGGGGGTGCCGAGGTGGTCGGTGACCAGGGGAAGGAAGGCTCCATCCCCGGCGGCGGAAATCGTCTCTTTGGCAACGGGGTGGAAGGTGCCCGGCTCGTAGTGCCAGCGGCTGATTTCGTTGGTATTGTTGTTCGTTCTGTGTTCTTCGGCCAGGGTGGCGCCTTGCCAGAGGTAGCTGATGCTGCTTTTCCTGCTTGATTCTCCAGCCTTGATGCATTCTTTACGGATTCTTCGGCCGAAGGCGTCGTAGGTGTAATGCCAGATCGATCCATCCGGGGTGTGGGTTTGCATGAGACGGTCGAAGTCGTCCCAAGTGTAGCGCCAGGTTTTGGGGCGGAAGCCGTTGCGGGCCAGTCGTTTTTCGATGACCCGATCACGGATGTCGTAGCGGTAGCTGCTGTTGCCGATGGATCGGACGGTGCCGCCTTCGTAGCGATGGGCCCGGCCGTTGCTCTGGGTCAGGTTCAGCAGGGCGTCGTAGCGGTAATGCTCGATGGTCTGGGTGTTCAGGCCGGTGTGGCGGGTGATCTGCTCGATCTGGTCGCGGGGGTCGTAGTGGCAGCTGTGGCTGCCGCGCCGGCTGTCCTGGACGCCGACCAGTCGGCCGGAGGTGTCGTAGCGGTAGCGGCGGGAGATCTGGGCCAGTTTGTCGTGGACGGCGAGTTGTCTGTCCCGCCCGACCAGCTGGCGCGTCAGTCGACCGCAGGCGTCGTAGCTCTGTTTGAGGGTGAGGGCGTCGCGGGGGGTCTGCTCCGGCGCCTGGTATTGCCGCTGGGTTTCCAGGCCGCGTCGCCTACAATCACCTACGTCCGGCTTGCTTACGGTTAGGGTTTAAGCCGGCGCGGCATGACTGCTTATGAAAAACCACAACCGAGGGTGTGGCCCATACCGCCCGCCCGCAACAGGAGAACGCCCACGGCATCGTCATACAATCAGCGGTGAATTGTCAAAGCACGGATCCGCCTGACCGGAAAAACGGCTCAAGGCGGTGGCGTCACAGACACAGTGTCTCTCGAAAATGGCGCCGTGAGCATAACTCAAAGGGTGCAAACTGGCCTCTCACTGATCCAGGGAGATTTAACTATTTTGCCATTCAAGCCTACGCTTTTTTGCCATTGCATCCACTTTGATAAATACATCAAAACTACCATTAAGAACATCTTCTGCATATTTTTTCATATCATTAATTATACTTTCAATCAAATCATCATATGATGAATATTTGTACATATCAATACCATCTATACTTTCAGACTTTTTGAACTTAACTATATATCTTAGGTCAATACAGTTAAGTGGAATTTCAGATGATACCGGACCTGTGTCTTCAATGATATTTCCATCAATCAAACGATATAAATACACGATTATGTCATCTTCTCTAATTTCATAGTTTATTGATATTCCAGTTGTATCGTTTTTCATTTTTAGAATACAATATTCTTTCTCAATAATATTTGAAAACAAATGAAACCCATATTCTTTTATTAAAAATTCAAAACTGTCTTTGAGTTTTTTTGCCATTACTCTTGTATTCATATTAGTAACCACGCAATCTAATAGTTGGATATCCACATGTTATGATTGCTTCTTGTTCTACCCGATAGAATGGACTAGGTATCGCTCGCCCATCAGGGCCAATATCATATATATCATATCCCCGTTTAATTTTGGATTTTATCCATCTTTTGTTTCTCGCAATTGCAGCAGCCTCTTCGGATGGAGTCAACCTCCTTCCATTGGGCAATTTTTCTTCCATGTTTGATACTTTTTGGCATTTATGCCTTGTAAACGCAAATCTTTTACGGCTTTATTCACTCGCCCCATTCCTTCACCCACCACAATTGCTTTCCTCGGACACCCCGCCAACCCCAGCGGATCCACCCACTGCATGGGGTCATGCACATAGCCGTGGGTCCGTAATCCGCCTTCCAGGCCGATGGGGTCCGGGCTCAGATACTGCCCGCTGTCCGGATCATAGTACCGGTGCAGGTTGTAGTAAAGTCCGCTCTCTTCGTCTTCCCACTGGTTCTGAAATCTCAGGTTGCAATCGATGATGGGCAGGCAGTTGCTGCCGGTTTTGGCGGTGATGGCTGCCTTGCCCCAGAGTTCGTGCTCGGCCTGCCAGAGGAGGTTGCCTTCGGTGTCGAACAGTTCCTTGGGGGTGCCGAGGTGGTCGGTGACCAAGGGATAAAATGAACCCTCCCCGGCGTCGGAAATCGTCTCTTTGGCGACGGGGTGGAAGGTGCCCGGTTCGTAGTGCCAGCGGTTGATTTCGTTGGTATGGCCGTTTGTTCTGTGTTCTTCGGCCAGGGTGGCGCCTTGCCAGAGGTACCGGGTTGTCTGCCGGGCGCTTCTCTCTCCGGGCTTGATGCATTCTTTGCGGATTCTTCGGCCGAAGGCGTCGTAGGTATAGTGCCATACGCTGCCGTCCGGGGTGTGGGTTTGCAGGAGCCGATCGAAGTCGTCCCAAGCGTAGCGCCAGGCCTGGGGGCGGAAGCCGTTGCGGGCCAGCCGTTTTTCGATGACCCGGCCGCGGATGTCATAGCGGTAGCTGCTGTTGCCGATGGATCGGACGGTGCCGCCTTCGTAGCGATGGGTCCGGCCGTTGCTCTGGGTCAGGTTCAGCAGGGCGTCATAGCGGTAGTGCTCGATGGTCTGGGTGTGCAGGCCGGTGTGGCGGGTGATCTGCTCGATCTGGTCGCGGGGGTCGTAGTGGCAGCTGTAGCTGCCGCGCCGGCTGTCCTGGACGCCGACCAGCCGGCCGGATTGGTCCCAGCGGTAGCGGCGGGAGACCTGGGCCAGTTTGTCGTGGACGGCGAGTTGTCTGTCCCGCCCGACCAGCTGGCGCGTCAGTCGACCGCAGGCGTCGTAGCTCTGTTTGAGGGTGAGGGCGTCGCGGGGGGTCTGCTCCGGCGCCTGGTATTGCCGCTGGGTTTCCAGGCCGCGTCGCCTACAATCACCTACGTCCGGCTTGCTTACGGTTAGGGTTTAAGCCGGCGCGGCATGACTGCTTATGAAAAACCACAACCGAGGGTGTGGCCCATACCGCCCGCCCGCAACAGGAGAACGCCCACGGCATCGTCATACAATCAGCGGTGAATTGTCAAAGATCAGCTTCGCCTGACCAAAAAAACGGCTAAAGGTGTCGGCGCCACAGACACTGTGTCTCGCGAAAATGGCGCCGTGAGCACAACCCGAGGGGTGCAGACTGGCCTCTCATTGGTCCAGATCAAACATATTCATTGCCCTTTTTCTTGCAATTTCCTTTATTTTAGCTTGTGTCTTTTTATGATTCTTTGCATCAAATGATTTAATTATCAAGAGCATATTTTTTTTTATTAAATGAGATAAATCTGTAATCATTTTTTCTAAATCAGTGCTACTCGGTACAATATTGATACCAATTGCACAACATACATCTTCAAGAAAATACCACTCATTTAAGAAACCTATCTCACTCCAGCAATCTCCTCTGTCCTTTATAAAACGCACACAAATTCCGTAATTTGATTTAAGAATTACTACAATGTTCCCAAAATTATTTTCGTCGATAATTAATTCTGAAATATAAAAATCATTATCATTGGTCAATATTGAAACAGAATTTGTTATTAATTCAACTAAATCCATTGAATACACCTATTGCTTAATTAGTCTAGTATTATTTTTATTGAACTTATATCCTTTTGAATTTAGATACTGTATTTCTTTAGGCAAATAAGTACCAGGCCTTATTTTTTCAATTGGTGTTGCTAAGTTAAACTCAGAGCCCCTAGAAATTGCACGGTCTAAGAATTTTTGATTGGCTGTCCACTGCTCTGCTTGTGACATTTTGTTCCATATTTTATCTGGGATAGAAAATGGCTTTACTTTCAATTGCTTTGACAAATCAACGTACTCGGGATAGTGACCAATAACTTTCTGAGGTGCGGATGGTGGTTGCGTAAAACGACCCGTCTGAGAATCCCTCCACCGACCAGCCTTCGCATCCCATACCGGACACCCCGCCAACCCCAACGGATCCACCCACTGCATGGGGTCGTGCACATAGCCGTGGGTCCGTAATCCGCCTTCCAGGCCTATCGGGTCCGGGCTCAGATACTGCCCGCTGTCCGGATCATAGTACCGGTGCAGGTTGTAGTAAAGCCCGCTCTCTTCGTCCTCCCACTGGTTCTGAAATCTCAGACTGCAATCGACGATGGGCAGGCAGTTGCTGCCGGTTTTGGCGGTGATGGCTGCCTTGCCCCAGAGTTCATGCTCGGCCTGCCAGAGGATGTTGCCTTCGGTGTCGAACAGTTCCTTGGGGGTGCCGAGGTGGTCGGTGACCAGGGGAAGGAAGGCTCCCTCCCCGGCGGCGGAAATCGTCTCTTTGGCGACGGGGTGGTAGGTGCCCGGTTCGTAGTGCCAGCGGCTGACGGTGTTGGCGGGGCCTTTGGTGGTGTGTTCTTCGGCCAGGGTGGCGCCTTGCCAGAGGTACCGGGTCGCCTGCCGGGTGCTTCTGTCTCCGGGCTTGATGCATTCTTTGCGGATTCTTCGGCCGAAGGCGTCGTAGGTGTAGTGCCATACGCTGCCATCCGGGGTGTGGGTTTGCATGAGACGGTCGAAGTCGTCCCAAGTGTAGCGCCAGGTCTGGGGGCGGAAGCCGTTGCGGGCCAGCCGTTTTTCGATGACCCGGCCGCGGATGTCATAGCGGTAGCTGCTGTTGCCGATGGATCGGACGGTGCCGCCTTCGTAGCGATGGGTCCGGCCGTTGCTCTGGGTCAGGTTCAGCAGGGCGTCATAGCGGTAGTGCTCGATGGTCTGGGTGTGCAGGCCGGTGTGGCGGGTGATCTGCTCGATCTGGTCGCGGGGGTCGTAGTGGCAGCTGTAGCTGCCGCGCCGGCTGTCCTGGACGCCGACCAGCCGGCCGGATTGGTCCCAGCGGTAGCGGCGGGAGACCTGGGCCAGTTTGTCGTGGACGGCGAGTTGTCTGTCCCGCCCGACCAGCTGGCGCGTCAGTCGACCGCAGGCGTCGTAGCTCTGTTTGAGGGTGAGGGCGTCGCGGGGGGTCTGCTCCGGCGCCTGGTATTGCCGCTGGGTTTCCAGGCCGCGGGCATCCCGGGTGACCTCCAGTCCATGGCCGTTGCTGGAAAGGCTTTTGAACCGGCCGAGCAGGTCGTAGGTGTAGGTGGTTTCTCCGCCGGGGGTGGTGCGGCTGGCGAGATGGCCGGCGAGATCGTAGCGGTACCCGATGACCGTGCCGTTCTGGATTTCCTGAATCAGCCGGCCTTTGTCGTCATGGGTGAAGCGCAGATCGCTTTCGGGTTCCGGATGGCCCTTGAGGTAGGTGGCGGCCCGGGTCAGGCGGTCGGCATTGTCGTATTCGTAGACGATTTTCTGTCGGGCCGTTTCGACGGCGGTGATCCGGTCCCAGTCGTCCCAGGCGAGCTGTTGCTCGCTGCCGTCGGGCAGACGCTTGGCGATCACGCGGCCGACGGCGTCCCGGGTGTAGCTGGTCACCCGGCCGGCCCAGTCGGTTTCCGCGGCCAGACGTCCGGCGGGATCGTAGCGGTACCGCCAGCTCTGGCCGGCGGCGTTGGTGATCCGTGTCAGGCGGGCGGCGTTGTCGTAGTCCAGCCGGGTGGCATGGCCCTTGGGATCGGTGACGGTGCGCAACAGATCGAAAGCGCCGTAAGTGGCGCGGGTGGTTTGTCCCTCGGGGGCGACGTGGGTCTTGGGCAGCCCCTCGCTGTCGTAGGCCAGACGCTCTTCGCCGCCGTCGGGGTGGAGGATGCGACTGAGGTCCGCGCGCGGGTTGTCGGGGGCAGGATCGTACTCGTAGTGGGTGCTGTATCCGGCGGGGTCGGTGATGATCCGGGGCCGGCCCCAGCGGTCGAGGTGGTAGCGGGTGGTTTCCCCCAGGGTATTGCGCAGGGAGGCCAGGCGACCCCGTCGGTCGTAGCCGAGCCGGGTGGTGGTGCCGTCGGTGCCGGTCTCGGTGAGGAGGCGGCCCTGGTCGTCATAGCTGAAGCGGCGGATGTGGCCGTCCGGCTCCTTCGCTTCGATGAGGTTGCCGCGATCATCGTAAGTCCACGCGGAGGCGGTGCCGTCGGGGTAGTCGATTCCGGTGAGCTGGCCGTGGGGGTCGTAGGCATAGCGGGTGGTGCGGCCGGCCCCGTCGGTCTCGCCCATCAGGTGGCCGAAGGTATCGTAGTCGAAACGCGTGACCCGGCCCAGGGGGTCGGTGGTGGACAGCCTGCGGTCCAGGCCGCTGACCTCGTGGGTGGTGATGTGCCCCAGCGGATCCTGTTCGCGGATGAGCTGGTGGTTCGCGTTGAACCAGTAGGTGAAGCAGCCGCCTTCGGCGTCGTGGTATTCGGTCTTCCGCTCCCGCGAATCATAGACGAAGCGGTCGTTGTACAGGCCGTCAGGCGTTTGGGTGGCGACGACCCGGCCTTCGCTGTCGTAGGCGATGTCGACACAGGTGGCGCCGCTGTCCTGCCAGTGGTTGAGCCAGCCCTGCTCGGTATAGGCGTAGTGGAATTCGCCGCCGAACAGGCTGCGTGCCTCCGTGAGCGCCCCGCTGGAGTCGTAGCCGTAGCGAAGGAGCGGTTCGCCGTCGCCATCCCGGGTGACTGTTGCGATAAAACCTTCCGGCGTGGTCCCGACGACGAAAACCTCACCGTCGCTGTGCGCGACGCGGCGCAAATGGTCGTTCTCGTAGAGGAAGTCGATGCGATTGTTGTTTCTGTCTTCGATGGCACTCAGACGGCCGATATGGGGATGGCTTTCCGTGGTTTCGAAGATCAGGGTCTGCTGATAACGGCTGTCGAAGAGCCTGGCCCGCTGCCGCGTGCCTCGCAGGTGATAATGAGCGGCCCTGAGGTTGCGGGAGTTGAATTCCGCGCCTTTCCCCAAGGGATACTGGAGCACTTCGCCTTCGCCGTCTTCGAGGTTGGCGGTCGGCTCATCGGCGAGAAACACCAGTCGCTGGGACCAGTTGCAGATCCAGCGGGGGCCGAGGACACTTGCCACCGGGTCCTTGCCCGCGTAGGTGCGGGTGAGCCTGAGAGGCAGGGCAGCGGGATATTCCAAATCGGTCCGGACGTCGAAATAGCTGCCGTCGGCCGGGTTGACCGGCTCGCCGCATTTCAGGCCCAGCTTGGACAGCAGGCGGCCCACCCCCAGGGAAAGGGCCACTTCGGCGGTCGAGATGACGGCCTGCTCGCGGGCCGAGTGTTCGGCATCCTTCTTCAGATAGACGCCGGTGGTGGAGTCGGCAAAGATGGTTTTGCATCCTTGGTGGATACTGGCATTGCACGTGGTCTTGTGACCGATGCGAGCCAGGGGCAAACCGTTGACGAAAACGGTTTCGCTGCCTTCGGCGATCCTGGACACGGACGAATGCTTGCGGCATTGCACCTGATCCCCTACCCGGGCGACGGGACGGCCTTCGAAAAAGACGTTGGGTGAACCGGTGATGATTTTACCGGTAACGGTGGCCATCTTGGAGAAAAAGCCGTTGACCAGAGCACCGACGCCACCCCCCGCCGCGCCGGCGGCCACTGCGCCGACGATGACGGCGGCCGCGCCGCCGGTACAGATGGTGGCGGCCACGAGCGCCCCGACCGCCACCCCCGCGACCAAACCGCACAGGGCCCCGGCAAAGGCCGAGCCGTGGGCAATTTGGTCACCCACGGTGGCCGGCTGCGGCCCTGATTTGGCCAGCTTCGGCGCACCCAGAAAATCAAGCAGCTTTTCATCCAGGGCAAAATGGTTGACCAGCCCCGCGCCGATGAAAGCCCCCGCAGCGCCGGCCGCCAAGGCTCCGCCAAAAACGCCCAGCGCGGTCAAACCTCCACAGGTCGCATAAGCAGCCATGCCGCCCTTGACAACGCCTACGGCCGCTATTCCCGTGCTGGCCATATGGCCCAGGTTTTTTATGTTTCTGACCGCGGCTTCATCATGGCTGTCTGACCTGAGGGCTTCCACGACACCGCTGTCGCCGGTGGCGACCGCCACCGTGGTATCCCGCCACGATTCCGCGGTATCGACGACCGCGTTTTTGACCCCCGTCAGCCATCCGGGCTGCATTTGCGCATCAGTGCCGGCCTGCCCGCTCATCTCAGACTTCCCCCTGCTCCAGCGGTGCCCTGCCGACGGTAAAGCTCTTCATGGCCGCCAACAGCTGGGCATGGGATGCGTCGTCGATTTTTCCGGGCACGGTGGCGGTAAGATTCAGCGCCCTGGAGTTGTTGACGATCATGAGGATCATCTGGTGCATGGCATGGCCCTGATTATCCCAGGTAAATTCGAGAAAATGGGCGGGCAGGCCATCAATGGTCTCGGGGCCTTCAAAGAGTATTCTGAAACCGGGCAGTTCCCGGGCCAGGGTGGATTTCTGGTTCAGAAGGTAATCGGCCAGGCTCAATCCGACCGGCAAGGATTCGCGGGTGACAACCAGATTCGCACCCTTGGCCGGCACATGATTGGCGGCCAGCATGGTCACACTGTTGTCCTGCCAGTCCCCTTCTCCCAGCGTTAAATAGCCCTCCTGCATTTGATAGTACATGGATTTCTCCTTATAGAACCGTAAATAGCGCATCGCCATGGCGTGTCCGGGGCGCATTCCTTTTGCCATCCACCTCCTGTTGCCCCACCGCTGAATGTGCCGTGGCCACCGGAGCAACGGGCAAGCATGGCGCCTTAGCCTTCATTGAGGTTTATGGTGGGGCTGTTGATGTCGACACTCCCCGGTTGAATGACTACGGTACTTTCGCCGCAAACCAGGGTTATCCTGGACTCGGCCGTTAAAATGATTTCCTTGGCCGATTCCATGGAGGTCCCGCCAACGGTTGTCGTGGTGCTGCCGCCAATGGACTGGTTTTTGCTGTCGAGCACGGTAATGTTCCAGTCCTTCTGGCTGCGCAGATAAATCTCCTCGGCGCCCTTGGCATCGTCGAAGCGCAGTTCATGAAACCCCGGCCCCTGGTGAGTCTTGGTGCGAAAGCCGCTCTGCGTCAGGCTTTGCTCAAGATTGTTGATGGGCATGTTGCGGGCGTTATAGACACTGCCGACCACGATGGGCCGATCTGGATCGCCATCGATAAAGTCGACCAGCACCTCGTCGCCAACCCGGGGAATGAACTGTGCGCCCCGGCCGGACCCGCCCCACGGTTGGGCCACGCGAATCCAGCAACTGCTGCGCTCCTCGGCCTGCCCCGGCGTCCTCCGATCCCAGTGAAAACGCACCCGCACCCGGCCATATTCGTCGGTGAAGATTTCCTGATCCCTCGGGCCGACGACCATGGCGGTCTGGATGCCTTGAACAACGGGTTTGCGGACGACCATGTCCGGCCGAAAAGGTGTCTTGGACGGTATCGCCCAGAAACTGTTTTGATAAAAGGCGCCACCGGCTGCCGTTTCCTCGAAAACCTGAGGTTGTCCCGCGGCATGCCAGACCTGGACCAGCAGGTATTCCCCGTTGAGACCGGGAGTGACATGGTTGCTCAAGGTAAACAGAAAACCGGGAAGCAATCGGCAGGAGGAACTTTTTCCCTGCCCCAGGTTCTGCAAGGCATTCAACTGCTCCAGGCGGATGCGGGCCAAATCTTCGCCGCGCGCCTGCTCGACGTGCAGGGCAGGGTAATCGTACACCTCGAAGCGGCTATTCGATGTACCGGAGCCGACATTCAGATCCAGGGAGGGATGCTTGGGATTGAAATTCTTGTGGCGGTAGGCGTTGGGCCGCTGCTCATGGTGAAAGGTGAACTCGGTTATGCATTCCTGCTCGGCGACCAGACCGCCGTGACTGTTGCAGACAATTTCCGGTTTTCCCGGCAGAGGGCGATGCACCCAGGAACCGTCGCCGATGAGCATGACGTGCTTGTCCCGGTCATGCTCGAAAAAATAAAACAGCCCCTCCTCCCGCAGCAACCGATCGATGAAAGCCAGATTACTTTCCCGGTACTGGACGCAGAACTTGCGAAAACGCTTGGAATCGTCCAGCACAAAGCGGTAGCGATCGGAATGGATGCCGCCCTCCTCCAGAACGGTTTCGATGATCTTCTGTAACTGCTGTTCCTGGAAAATGCGGCTGTTGGTGCGTAACGAAAGCTGCCAGAGGGTGGGGACCAGGGTGGCGCTGTAGCAATAGAAATCGCCATGAAGGTGGGAGAAGGCAAAGCTCTGAATCACCCCGTGAACATGCCGATCGGTGCCGCCCGAGAGGGGATCGGGGTTGACCAACGTGACCCGGGCCTCCCGCCCGACCAGATCGGCGAAGTCGCCCACCTCCGTAAGGAGGGCCAACTCCAGACTGCAAACAAAGGGAGTGGCAAGACCCTCAAACAAGGAAAAGTCCGACACGCGGAAATCCAGAGATATTCCGTCGATCTCGAAGTACAGCATTTCATGTGAGGCGTTTTGTTTCACATACCCTCCTGATTTTGTTTATTCTTGCGAAAATCTTTACTTTATTTCCTGGTTATGCACTTTACTCAAGCTATATGCTTTCTGAGACCCATCTTGGGTTCAGAAGCTCGCCTCATTGTCAGCGAAGCGTTAGTGAACGGTGGTAGTTGTCGTGATCGACATCGCAATCGGCCCATGAAACGATTACGATAACGCCACAAAACAGCTTCTACTGGAGTCAGGTGCATAACCTGATTTTTAAATTTTTCCAAAACACAAAAAGTGAAAGACATTTCGAAAAACAGCACATCACAGGATTACCACATTGAATCCTAAGGAAAACTTCATGCTCGCGTGAAGAGTCCCAGCCTTGTTACTCGGACAGAGAGCCTGCGCTGGCATCAGTCACGTTCTTTCTGATCTTGTTTAATTTTCTTGGAATCGCGGACCTTGCCCTTACTCATTAAAAGCAAAAAACGACTCTTTCCAGTAATTGCTTCAAAAATCAAAAAGCCTAATTCAAACAAAACTGGTGCACCAGTCATGCAATAAATTATTTTTGCCAAGACACGATCAAACTTTGTTGTATAAGGATAGATAGCATCATAATCCGCTTCTAAAAATGAAAGTGGTGATTTTTTCGCTACTTCTCTCATCCAAACTGGATAAGACAATGAAAATGCTACATTCAAAATATCCCAACCGCTGACAAATTCCAAACCTAGACTTTTCTTTGTTATTGGGTTTTTGCGTAATTTACGCAATAACACTTGGCCAAAAATAATATAGACAATCCAGTAAAATATAGCCCAACACATGATAATTATAAAAATTATGAGCTCTAGATCCATAAGCCATCTATCCATTCAAGAATGGGGTCATATTTATCTCTCGAAAGATCGTTAACATAACGGTCCACGGCAACGGATGCAGCTACCGAACAACCAACTATGACCAACCCGCCAACGACAAGTCCGACCCAGCCTACAGGAGTAGAAAGCATTATCAGCCCCAGACCAAATGCTCCAGCCTTGGCAACGCCACCGCCCACCACGGCACTGGCAGCAAACCTAGACGACTCCACGAACAACTCCCGCTCCCAGTCGCCGCCTTCCCGGTAGGTATTGTGGACATGGCCACCACGGCTGCAGAAATCGATGACCGCCAGGCCGTTGCCGAGAAACTTGGTGTAGCCGGCGAACCGGACCAACCGCGAGGCCTGGACCGTATCGGTGACATGGAGCTTGGCGACGGTGCGACGGAACGCTCCGTAGAAACCGCGTAAAACTTTACGCCCGCATGCAGAGTCCCAGCCTTGTTACTCGGATAGAGGACCTGCGTTGGTATCAGTCGTTTTCTATCTGATCATTTTTGATTTTCTTGGAATGGCGTACATTGCCCTTTCCGATTAAAACCGAAAAACGACTTTTTCCAGTAATTGTTTCAAAAATAAACGCTGCTAATTCAAATATAATTGGTGCCCCAATCATACAATAAACTATTTTTGCCAAGGCACGATCAAACCTTGTTGTATAAGGATAGATAGCATCATAATCCGCTTCCAAGAATGAAAGTGGTGATTTTTTCGCTACTTCTCTCATCCAAACTGGATAAGACAATGAGAATGCTACATTAAAAATATCCCAGCCGCTGACAAATTCCAAACCTAGACTTTTCTTTGTTATTGGGTTTTTGCGTAATTTACGCACAGATACTTGTCCGAAAATAATATAAATAATCCAGAACAATATACACCAACACCAAAATATAAAAAAAACTACGTGTTTTAAATCCATAAACCATCAATCCTTTTAAGAATAGTGTCATATATACCTCCAGAAAATTTGTTAGCATAATGGTCCGCGGCAGCGGAGGCAGCCACCGAACAACCAACTATGACCAGCCCGCCAACGACAAGTCCCACCCAGCCTACAGGAGTAGAAAGCATTATCAGCCCCAGACCAAATGCTCCAGCCTTGGCAACGCCACCGCCCGCCAAGGCACTTGCAGCAAACCTAGACGACTCCACGAACAACTCCCGCTCCCAGTCGCCGCCTTCCTGGTAGGTATTGTGGACATGGCCGGCGCGGCTGCCGAAATCGATGACCGCCAGGCCGTGGCCGAGAAACTTGGTGTAGCCGGCGAACCGGACCAACCGCGAGGCCTGAGCCGTATCGGCATGAGCTTGGCGACGGTGCGACGGAACGCTCTGTAGAAACCGCGTAAAACTTCACGCCCGCATGCAGGCCCCCAGAATTGTTACTCGGCCAGAGGACCCGTGAAGACATCAGTCGTGTTCTTTCTTGTCTTTTTTGATTTTCTTGGAATGGTGTACATTATCCTTTCCGATTGAAACCGAAAAACGACTTTTTCCAGTAATTGTTTCAAAAATAAACGCTGCTAATTCAAATACAATTGGTGCCCCAGTCATACAATAAATTATTTTTGCAAACCTGCGATCAAACTTTGTCGTGTGTGCATAGATAGCATCATAATCAGCTTCTAAAAATGAAAGTGATGATTTTTTCATTCTTTCTCTCATCCAACTTGGATATGACAATGCAAATGCTACATTCAAAATATCCCAACCGCCGACAAATTCCAAACCTAGACCATTCTTGGTTACTGGGTTTTTGCGTAATTTTCGCACAGACACTTGTCCGAAAATAACATAAATAATACAGAACAATATAAGATAACACATTATTATTATAAAAATTAAGAGATCTAAGTCCATAATCCATCTATCCATTCAAGAAGAGGTTCATATTTATCTCTCGAAAGTTCGTTAGCATAATGGTCCGCAGCAACGGAAGCAGCCACCGAACAACCAACTATGACCAATCCGCCAACGACAAGCCCTACCCAGCCTACAGGAGTAAAAGTGAGCATAAGGCCCAGACCAAATTTGGCAACGCCACCGCCCACCACGGCACTGGCAAAAAACCTGGACGACTCCACGAACAACTCCCGCTCCCAGTCGCCGCCTTCCTGGTAGGTATTGTGGACATGGCCGGCGCGGCTGCCGAAATCGATGACCGCCAGGCCGTTGCCGAGAAACTTGGTGTAGCCGGCGAACCGGACCAACCGCGAGGCCTGGACCGTATCGGTGACATGGAGCTTGGCGACGGTGCGGCTGCTCTCGGCGATGTTCATGCCCCTTCTGGCACTCGTTAAAGGCGTTCCCCGGCGCGATCGCATTTGTTGGGTTAGCTTTTTGAGTTCCGCCCCGAACTTGGCCTGCATTTCCTTGAAGGCGGCCATCACTTTTTGCCTGGCCTCCAGCACCTGCCGGGAGAGCAGTCTGCTGCCGCTTTTTTTGGCCTGCTGCCAGACCTCCCGGTACTTCATAAGGGCATCTTGATATTTCTGCACGGCCCGCAACAGGTCCCCCATGCGTTGCGAGTAGACACTGCCGGCCGTGCCGGCCATTCCCGCCAAGTGGGCACGCAGGGTTTCCACAATCTCCGCCAGGGCGACCACGTTGTCACCGCCGAAGGAAAGGGAAAGGTTGGTCAGTTCCGTTGCCGCATCCGGGTGATAAAGCCGGGAGAGGATGCTCCGATCCATGGGACCGCAATAATCCGACACCAAATAGGGCGTATAGGGATAGATATATCGAGGTTTGGAAAAGGCCAGGCCTTCCAGATTATCCATGGGGATGCCGAAGGTGCTTTCCATGATGGTGGGGCAGATGCGTCGATTGCTCAGAATGATTTCAGCCATTGTCGCTCCTTCGCGATTCGGGCAGCAGGTTCAGGCAGCAATCCGAACCGAACCCAGCCTATTGGCGGCGACCCGCTATTTTCCCGGTTCATTGGAAGCTCACAGCCCCGGTCTCTTGCCGAACACAATCGGGAATTCATAGATCAGGCCGCCATCCGAATCCCGGAGAAAGGTGCGCAAAAAGTAAAACACGGAAACCAGTTGGCCCAAAAAGCGGTGTACCAGCGAGCCGAACAGCACCAGGTCGCCGGTGCTGCAAAAATTGCTGCGCTGCAGGGTCAGATCCACCTGCCACCCCTGGCACCATACACCGCGAATGACTCTTCCGGTCTGTTCGATGGTGAAGCCGACGATGCCGTCGATGCGCCGGTCGTTGCACCTGCTCCCATCCCCGTTATCGAGCACCGTGGCGCCGATGATTTGCAGGATGCCGCGCAGGCTTTTGGCCGTCATCAAGCGCAGGTTCAGGTAGGAAATACTCTTGAGATGCCAGAAATAGTTGACTTCCAGCGCGTCAAACAGGGCCCCAACCACCGGTTTGCAGTTGCTGAAGGTGGCAAAGGCGGGTGAATTGTCCGTGGAGTGGGTGAGACTGCCGGCCTTGAGACCGTTGGGCAGGGTGCCGTTGGTGCACAGTATATCGACGGACAGGCCGGACAAGTCCGTCATCGGGATGGCGTCCGGCAATTTGATGGTCAGGAAGGTATCGAAACCCGGTCGCAAAAGGGCCGGCCGACTGGACACCTGATAGACGGGGCCATCCACGGGTCGACTGGTGATCCAGGGCGTAGCTTTGAAGGGGAGTGGCTCCCCCTTGGCCTTGGTGATGCCCGTCACCTGCTCGACGGCATGGACTTCATAGGCCCCGCACTCTTGGCCTTCGGGCACCACCTGGTATTCGGTGCCGGCTTCCTGCACGGTGATGGGCCGCGCCCGGCGGGGGAAGATGTTTTCCGCCGGCGTCGCGCCCAGAACGAAATCCTGCCGGCTCACCTCGGGCGGTTTGCCGGGCAGGCGGTCGAATTCGAAGGCCACGGTAAAGTTCGCCGATTTATCCTTCGGTTGCCACTGCCGCCAACCGTACACATCGAGGAACAGGAATTTTTCGGGCAACAGGGAAAAATCCCTGAGCATACCCAACTGGACCGCGCCGCCCGCCACGAAGGCCATTTCGCCGGCGTCTCCCCACCAGGCGACGGGTTGCACACAGTCGGGACCCAGTACGCAGGAATCGTCTCCGGTACCGGCAGTCAGCTTGATTCGACTCAGGTGCCGGGTCAACAGCAGATGCAGATCGACGGCGCGGGGATAATCACCGCCCAGGAACAGCCTCAAACTTTCGGGGCGCCAGTCTGCAAGGGGGATGTGATGCAACTCGAAGTCGAGGAGGATGGCCGCCGGTTGGCCGGGTGGCCGCACCCAACGGGCCTCCTGGAGGGTCAGAGGATGCAATTCGACGGACCCGTTGGTGGTAAAGCGGCAGGCCGTGCCCGCCACCGACTCCGAGTCAAGGCGGGTGCCGGCGGGCACCTGCTGCGAAGTGGTGCAGGTGAAACGAGGCGTGAAGGCGACGATGGTGGCGGCCGGGATGGAGCGCAGGTAGCGGGGGTGTAGCACCTGGGTCAGCAGCCGGATAAAATCGGGAAGGTCATCCTCGATCTGCCATTGCAGCAGGGCATTCATGAGGGCGGCGCCTTCCGTGAGCCGCTGTACCCCGGGATCGGCGGCGTGTCCATGGATCATGGAGGCCATCCGCGGATGTTCGGCGACATAGTCGGCCTGCAACCGGGCCAGAGCGGCCAGTTCCTGGCGATAATATTGAACGAAGCTCCGCTTTTCCGCGCCCGCTGCCGACGTTTTGGCAGGCCCCCCGTCCGACTCCGGGGAGGTGCCGCGAAAATCCGCAAGGGGAAACAGGGCGCTGACTTCGCCGAGACTGTCGCCGGCAAAACTCCAACTGTTGAGACCCAGGCGGGCTTCCGGATCACCCAGGCGCAGGGGCCGGGCCTCGCCCGCGGCCAGGATGAGGCGCAGGTCGACGTCGAGAGGTGACGTGACGTAGAATCGTACCCATTTGGAAAGTTTGTCGTGCAGCACCGTACCGGGCAACAGGTTATTGTACTGCTCCCAGGTCAACGGGCCGATCTCGATCCGGAACATGCCCTGGATATCGTCCACATGGCTGCCAAGCACCGCATCCACGCCCAACCGACAGCCGGACACCCCCAGGCACAGGCGCTGATCCGGAGGGATCGGCACCCGCCGGAAGATGTTCTGTACGATGCGAACCTTGCAGGGCGCCAGCAACTCTTCCAACATGGCCTTGAGGCCATAGGCGGAGCGGGGAAAAGTGCTTAACAGACCGACGTAGCGCAACATCCGCCGGCCGTCCGGAACCTGGGCCAGCATTTCATCTTCAGCAAGGCCGATGAGACACAACAACCGGTGCTGCTCGAGGGGATATTCCTCCTCGACCATGCGATACAGCAGGTTGTATTTGTTCCAGCATTGAAAATACAGCTGATAGAGCCGCTGGTGGAACAAATCATAAAAACCGCGCAGCGCGGACCGATCCTCGGCGGCCTCGGCGAGGAGCTCTTCGGTGTAAAAGGTGGGCAGAGGCGAGGAGGAACCGTAGAGACTCAGGAAAGTGGCGGTGATGGACAGACCGTCTTCAGTCTGCTCCACCCGTCCGACATCGGCAGCGGGAAAAGCCAAGGACAGTTCGGGTCGAATCCTGAGTTTGTCGAGCCAGGAAGCGTCCGGCAGGTCCCGGCGTTTGCCGCTTTCCAGGATTTTCCGGGCCAGGCGCAAGACCTGGACGAAAGAAAACTCGTGGCCCCTGCTCAACAACTGGTTCAGGATATGGGCATGGGCCATCTCTGGCGCATCGTTCATGCCCAACTCCCCGGCAGCGCCTGCAGAAATTTCCCGGTTTCAATCATAAGGCACCTGACCAAATACCTTGAAAAAGCAAAACCCCATTAACTTATTGAAAGTATCACATGTTAATACACGCCCCCTCCGGCCTTGTCAATCTAATTCTAATGTGTCAATACTTAACACGAATCGCCCCTTGCCGGGGTCGTAGAGTCCGAGCGATGACCGTTGCATTTTCTTTTCCGGCATGGTAGATCTGGCAACTTTCAGAAAATCTCAGCCTGCGAGCAATTCATGACCCAGCACATACTCGACATCGATTCCCCCTGCTTCCTTCGGGAGCAGCAATTGACCGGGCCGGCCGACCTGACGGCGGCGTTTGCCGGCGACGGACCCCTGTCCCTGGAAATCGGCTGCGGTCTGGGTGATTTCATGATCGAGCTGGCCGCACGACACCCGGACCGGAACTTTCTGGCCATCGACATCTATAACAAGGGCTGCCTGAAAACCTGCAGGAAAATCGAAGCCGCCGGCCTGGAAAATGTGCGGGTCATGCGCATCGAAGCCCGCTATCTGATGGCGCGTTATCTGACCGAAAACAGTCTCGCGGCCGTGTACATCAACTGCCCGGATCCTTGGCCCAAAAAGCGGCATCGGCGCCGGCGCCTGGTCAACGACGCCTTCCTGCGGAACCTGCTGCATTACCTGCAACCGGCCGGCGATCTGTTTTTCAGCAGCGATTTTCTGGATTACGCCGAGCAGGTCGCCGAGGAACTGAGCGGCTTGTCCGGTTACGAAAACCGCCTGCCGCAGGCGCTGGTTAACGAATTCCCGGATTACCCTCTGTCCAATTACATGCGGCGCTTTTTGCAGCAAGGCCAGCCGATCCACTATCTTCATTACCGGAAAACCCCGTCCGCAGTCGCGGCCCCAGCGCCTCTGGGCGCCGTCCAGCCGGGGTTTCGCGTCGCTTGGAGCCAGCCCGGCCATGCCTGATTATCTGACCGATCAACTGCCCGGCACCGGCGGCCACATCAAGGAAACCTGCGAAGACTTCCTGGTTGAGGAACTGCCTCTCTACCCGGCCTGCGGCAGCGGCGAACACCTGATGCTGGAAGTGGAAAAGCGCGGCTTGACCACCTTTGAAATGATGCGCCGCCTGGCCCGCGCCCTCCAGGTCAAGGAACGGGACATGGGCTACGCCGGCCTCAAGGATGCGCAGGCCACCACCAGGCAGTTCATTTCCGTGCCCGGCGCCACGCCGCAGCAGACCGCCGACCTGGACCTGGAAGGGATCCGGATCCTGTCCGCCACCTTGCACCGCAACAAATTGCGGCCGGGCCACCTGGCCGGCAACCGTTTCACCATTCGGGTTCGCGACACCGGACCGGAGGCGGAAAACATCGCCGGAAACGTGCTGCACATCCTGTCCCTGACCGGCGTTCCCAACTTTTTCGGCGTTCAGCGTTACGGGGTGCTGGGCAATTCCCATCTCATCGGCGGCGCCCTGCTGCGCCAGGACTATCCCGGCGCAATTCGGCAGATCATCGGCGACCCCGAGCGGATTACCAATCCCTCCTGGCGGCAGGCGGCGGAACTGTTCCGCGACGGCGATCCGGCGGCAGCGGCGGCGGCTCTGCCGAGAGGCATGCGCGACGAGTACCAGCTGCTGCAGATCCTGGCCAAAGGGCAAGCCCCGGAGAAGGCGGTGCTGACGCTGCCGGCGCGCCTGCTGCGCCTCTACCTGTCCGCCTTTCAGTCGTACCTGTTCGATCGGGTGGTCGCCATGCGCCTGGCGAGTCTCGACATTCTGTGGCCCGGGGATCTGGCCTACAAGCACGACAACGGAGCCTGTTTCCTGGTTGCCGATGCCGCCACCGAACAACCGCGCGCCGACCGCCTCGAAATCAGTCCTTCCGGCCCGCTGTTCGGCTACAAGATGTCCCAGGCCGGAGCCGCTCAGGGCATGCTGGAGCAGGCCCTGCTGGCCAAGGAAGCCCTGAGCCTGGAACATTTCCGTCTCGGCCGAGGCCTGTCCATGCCCGGCGAACGGCGACCCCTGCGGGTACCCATCAGCCAGACACGAGTACAGACCGATGCGGACGGCCTGCTGCTGTCCTTCGCCCTGCCGCGCGGCAGTTATGCCACCAGCGTGCTGCGGGAGATCATGAAAACCCCCGCCGACAATCTGCAGGGAACGGTAACCGCACGAAATATCGAATAAAACAACCGTTTACCAGTACTTATTGGATTGTCGGGCACCGCACCGACCGGAAATCGGGGCCGTTTCCGCAAAACCGGTGCCGTGGCCGCCGGCCGGGTGCAACTATCTGAAAGAGCTTCTCTTGCGGGATGTCCCCCACGCCCAAAAAAGCCCCGGGAATCCCGCCGGATACTATTGACATTTGTAAAACGCAATTCTATATTCTCAGAATTATCCAGCGCGCGGCCCCCATCCCGGCCGTATCCTGCCGACCGGCACGCGGGTGCAGTCGATCTTCGACCCGTTTAGTCTGCGACGCATTGCGCAAGGCAATTTCCAGCTTGACCGACCCCTGGCCGGCCAGCCATTTCAAGAAGGAACTGGCAGATGGCAAAAAAAGAGAAATCCGAGTATATGATCCAGGCCGTATCCCATGCCCTGGATCTTCTGGAACAATTCCATCACAGCGACGTGGATGAACTCGGCGTAACCGAGTTGAGCAAACGTTTGCGACTGCACAAGAACAACGTGTTCCGACTCCTCGCCACCCTCGAGTCGCGCGGCTACATCGAACAGAACAAGGTGACGGAAAACTACCGTCTGGGCTTGAAATCCCTCGAACTGGGGCAGACTTTCATCAAGAAGATGGGACTGCTCAACCAGGCCAAGCCGGTGCTGGAAAACCTGGTGGAACATTGCAACGAAACCGCCTATCTGGCGATTTTCAAGGAAGGCTACATCGTCTACCTGGATGTGGTCGAAACCCATAACACGGTACGGGTCGTGTCCCGGGTCGGCAGTCGATTGCCGGCCTATGCCACCGCCGCCGGCAAGGTCCATCTGGCCTTCATGTCCGAGGAAGAGCTGGAAGTCATCCTGCCCGAGCGTGAGCTGCCGACCTTTACCCCGTCGACCTTCGGAGACCGGGAAAAGCTCAAGGAAGAACTCGCCAAAGTGGCCGAGCAGGGTTTCGCCGTCGACAACGAGGAACTGGATCCGGGCGTGCGTTGCGTGGCAGCTCCCATTCGGGACTATACCCGGCGCATCATCGGCTCCCTGAGCGTTTCGGGACCTTCCATACGGTTCAGCGACGAGCGCCTCAAGGATGAATTGATGCCGCTGGTGGTCAAGGCCGCCGAGGATCTCTCCACCCGGCTGGGCTATCACAAACAGTAACGGCATCGCCCGCCATCCTGCGGCGGTCCCTGCCAAAACGACAAACGCCATGGATCGCCGGGTCAGGTAACCGGGTCCATGGCGTTTTTACGACAAGGTCCGTAATCATGCCGGAAAATCTCGGCCCAACGGCGGAGTTCCCCATTCGGAACGAGGCCAACCAGCCCTTTTCCTGGCCCGCCGCGCAACCGGACCAGGGCGCGGTGTTGTTGGTCCACGGCTTCACCGCCTCCCCATGGGAAATGCGCCCCTTGGGCCGTATTCTGCAACAGGCCGGCTATGCGGTGGCAGCGGTGCGGCTGCCGGGACACGGCACCAGCCACGAGGATTTGCGCCGCCGGCACTACGAAGAATGGCTGCAGGCCGTAATCGAGGGCTATGAGCTTTTGCAGACCGGCCACCGGCAGGTATTCGGCCTGGGCATCAGCACCGGCGCCCTGCTGTTGGCAGCCCTCGCGGCACAACAGCAACCAGCCGGTCTGATTCTGCTCTCGCCGTTTCTGCGCCTGCGTCACTGGCTGGCGCCGGCCTGCGGCCTGCTGCAATATGTCCAGGCCTACCAGGAACGGACGTTGCGCCCCGAACTGATCCCCTTTTACTACCGGTACCGGCCGGTGGCCGGAGTCCATCAGATCAACCGCCTGCTACGCCGGGTGCGACGGGAATTGCCGCAAATCACCGCCCCGGCGTTGGTGGTGAATGCCTTGGGGGACCGCACGGTGAACGTGGCCAGCGGCCGGCACCTGTTCGAACGCCTCGGCAGCCGACCGAAGGCATATCACCTGTACGGGCCGGAGGTCGGGCACGGTCTGGCCTCCCCCGACCAGCCTTGCTGGCCGGACCTGATCAGTCTGGTGCTGACCTTTTTGCGCCATCACGACGCGACGGAGACGGGCCGAAGCCCATCTGTTCCATGAGCGCCGCCACCTGGCGACGGGTCTCTTCCGGCGTGCCGGAATTATCCACCAGGTAATCGGCTCGCGCCATCTTTTCCGGTTGCGGCAACTGGGCGGCAATCCGCTGTCGGGCCGCTTCGCAACTGATGCCGTCGCGGGCCATCAATCGCGCCAACTGCACCTCCGGCGGCACCGTCACCACCAGCACCGCATCGACCTGGCGATCGACGCCGGCCTCAAACAGCAGCGGCGCTTCATACACGATGAGCCGCGCGCCGCGCCGGGTCAGTTCGGCAAATTCCCGCGCCGCCAATTCGGCAATGGCCGGATGGGTAATGCGATTCAAATCGGCCCGGGCCCCATCATCGTTGAAAATCCGTTCCGCCAGGAATTTGCGATGCAAACTGCCGTCGGCGTGCAATGCCTCGACTCCGAAACGCTCGACAATTTTTTCCAGCACCGGGCTGCCCCGCTGCACGATTCGGCGCGCCAGTTGGTCGGCGCTGACCACGGCCGCACCCAGGGACCGGAAAATATCCACGACCAAGCTTTTGCCGCTGGCGATGCCGCCGGTTACGCCGAGAATCATCCTACTTGTCTCCTTCAATCCTGTCGCCGTTAAAGACCGCCCAGGGCCGCTGGCGTAAAACCCTCTGGACAACACCTCGCCCAAAAGCTATGGTTAGCGTTACCGTCAACCCCGCTTCAACCAGGGGAGCATGCCTGAGTGACCCATCCATCCACCACATCGCTGCCCTTGCAGACGCTGCCGGCAGCTTTGATCAAACTGGTCAAGTTGATCAAAACGGTGCGCTATTATCCCCCCGGCCACCCGGCCCTGCAGGAGATCGGCCAGACGACCCTGCAGGTCTTCCTGCCCTTGCTGCAGGCCGGCAACCTGATCCTGCAGATCCGCAAGGACGCCTTTCTGCTGGATGAGACGCCGGTCGGCCAGGATCTGCCGGCGGTGAAAAGTCTGGCCCATTTTCTGTTCGCCCGGCGGGTGCAGCGCCTGCTGTTCATGCAGGACCTGTCGGTGCGCGACCTCAATGCCTTCGCCCGCTGTGTGGCCCTGCAACCGGCGGCCATCCAGCAGCAGGGCGGCCTCCAGGAACTGTTGCTGACGGAACAGGTTACCGGCCTCTGGGCCAATGAAATCGATCTGCGCCGCATTCAGGCCGAGCGCGACCGCATCGCCGACCAGCAGAACGTCACCGGCAACGGTGCGGGGGATGCGCCGCAACCGGACGGCGCGACGGACTCCGGCATCGAGGGGCCGGACCAGGATTGGAACAGTTCCCTGGAAGAGATCCTGGCCGACCAGCTATCCTTCGAGCAGCTGTTGAGCCAGTTGCCGAATGAACGATCCGAGCAGCGCTTTCGCATCCTGCTGCGTAAACTGGCCCTGCGGGTGCGCCCCTTTCTGACCGAAGAGGGACTCCCTAAAGTCCTGGCCGCCTTTCGCACCCTGGCCACCATCCTCGGCAACCGGGACATCAGCGTCGGGCGGCGCAATGAGGTGGTACAGACCCTGGCCCAGCTCAGCGACGGCCCGCTGCTGCTGTTCCTGGTCGACAGTCTCTGCCGGCGGGACTGCCCACGGACGCTGCGCGAGGAGATCATCGGTGTCCTGGCCTCGGTCCAGGAGCGCGCAGTGCCCCTGCTGTGCCAACGCCTGGCCACGGAGGAAAATGCCCAGGCCCGCAAGCTGCTGGCGACGGCACTGGTCCAGCAGGGGCCGAAGGCGGTTCCCGAATTGCTCGGCGCGCTCCGCGACCATCGCTGGTACGTGGTGCGCAATGCCGTTTCGATCCTCGGCCAGATCGGTGATGCCCGGGTTGTGCCCCAGCTGCGCCTCTGCCTGAATCATGCCGACGACCGTATCGTTCGGGAAGCCATCCGCGCCCTGGGGCAACTCGGCGGCAGCCAGGCGGCCCGCAGCCTGCTGCCCCTGCTGGAAGGGAGCAGTCCGGAACTCATCGGCCCGGTCACCCTGGCCCTGGGTGCCATCAGGCATCCGGTCGCCGTGCCGGCCCTGACCGCCATCGTCAAGCAGCCCGACTGGCTCGGCAAGAGGGTCGCCCTCAAGGCCGGGGTCATCAAGGCGCTGGGCCGCATCGCCGGGGAGGAAGCCGTACCGTGCCTGATTCGCCAGTTGCGCAGCAAAGGCCTCTGGCGGCGGAAAAAGCAGGAAACGCTACGGGTCCTGGCCGCCCAGGCCCTGGGCGAAATTCGCTGTGACGCGTCGCGGGCCGCCCTGAAAGCCGCCATCCATGACCGCGTCCCGCGTATCAGCCACGCGGCTCGTCAAGCCCTGGCACACTGGCCGGAAGAATGACCTCCATGTCCGCTGATGCCTGCCACAAACTGGTCGCCGCTCTGGCCGGGGCCCTCAAGGGGTTGCGCCTCTACCCGCTGCAGCACCCCATCATCCGCAAGCAGTTCCAGGAACTGACCGAACGCCTGCAACAGCTCCTTGCCGACCGGGAACAGCTGCCGCTGGGCTTGTTGGACGGCACCCTGTTTGCGGCCGAACAGTTGTTCGCCGAACCCTTCCCGGCGGCCGAGAGTATCGGTCAACGCCTGCAGGAACTGGAAATCATCGGCCTGGAATTCCTGCCGGGTATCGGTGAGGACGAGTTGCGCGTCCTGCTGCAGGGAATCAACCAGGGCGCCTTCAACGGGCCGGATGCCCTGGTCGACTTCCTGCGGGAACAGAAGCTCCGGCACGTCCGGCTGCTTTCGGGAGAGGGCGGCGAAGATTCGGGGGAAGGCAGCGCCCGGGGCGTCTACGACCGGGCCCTGAAGGTGGTCAACAGCATTTTCCATGATGTCCGCCTGGGCCGCATCCCCTCCTCCGGCGAAGCCAAGCGGGTGGTCAAGGACATGGTCCGCACCACCCTGGCCGATCCCCATGCCCTGTTGGCCCTGAGCATGCTCAAGGACTACGACAACTATACCTTCACCCACTCGGTCAACGTGGCGGTGCTGGCCCTGGCCGTGGGCCGCGCCACCGGCTTCAGCGAGGAGCAATTGCGAACCATCGGCTTCGGCGCCCTGCTGCACGATCTGGGAAAGCTGAAAATCGATCTGGCCATCATCAACAAACCGGCCCGCCTCAGCGAAAGCGAATATCGGGAAATTCTCAAACATCCGCAATTCGGCGCGGCCATTCTGGAACAGATGGAAGGCACACCGGCCGGCTCCCGAGACATCGTCCTGGGCCATCATCTTCACTACGACCGGAAAGGCTACCCGCAGAATTGCGACCTCGGCGGCCCTTTCGATCTCATCGACATCACCACCATCGCCGACACCTACGACGCCATCACCACTCTGCGGCCCTACCAGGCGCCCATTTCGCCCCGCCAAGCCATTCAGGAACTGCGCGGGCTGTCCGGCACCCTGCTGCATCCCGACTACCTGGAAGCGTTCATTTTCTCCCTCGGCAACAATCCCGTCGGCACCCTGGTACGTCTGGACAACAATGAAATCGGACTGGTAAACAAGGTCGGCCTGGACGATCCCAATGCGGTGGAGCTGAAAATCCTCTTTGATCGGGAGGGCCGGCCCCTGGCACAACCCGTACCGCTGCACCTGCCCGCCTCGGAACAGACCCGGATGGTCGCCGAAGTCGACCCCTTTCTCAAGGGCGTGAACCTGGCGCAGCATTTCTGAACGGAATTGCCGGCCATTTTACGAAGCGGCCGGCGCCTCCTCCCCGTCGCCCAGGGACAATTCCCCCAAGGCCCGGGCGGCTGCCCGCCGCACCGCGGGACGCGCATCGCCGGTCAGTCTCAATAGCGGCGCATGCGCCTCCGGCGCGCCGATGCGACCCAGGGAAGCGGCCGCCTGCCCGACCAGCTGCTCGTCCGGATCATCGAGCACCGCGAGCAGACAGGGTACCAGGCGCCGATCCTGAAAATGTCCCAGGGCTTCGGCGGCCTGAACCCGTACCGCGGGATGCGGATCCTTCAGGCAGGGGACCATATGTCCCAGGGTCTTCGCATGCTGCTTGCGTCCCAGCACCTGCAGGGCGACACAGCGCAAATCAGCATCGGCATGCTTGAGGGCGGCCAGCAGCGGAGAGAAAACCCGCGGACTGTGAATCGTCTCCAGGGCCATCAGGGCACGTACCTGTTCGCCGCGCCGGCCGTTCTGCAGCACCTGCAACACGTCCTTGAGCGCCATGGCGGCTTCCAGCCGCTCGAGGGCCTGCGCGGCCGCCTCGCGCACGCCCTGATCCGGATCCCGCAACAGCTCCCTCAATACCACCCGGCGTTGATGCAACATGAGATGCAGCCCGTTTTGCTAAAGGTTTCAGGATTCTGGGCTTCAGGCCCTTCCGGCGCTGCCGACCACGTGGGTATTTTTATGCCGGATCAGAGCCACCAGCTCCTGCCGGGCCGCCCCCAGGTACTTGCGCGGATCGAACTCCTCCGGATGGTTGGCCAGATATTCGCGCACCTTGGCCGTCACCGCCAGGCGACCGTCGGAATCGATATTGATTTTGCATACGGCGCTTTGCGCGGCGCGCCGCAACTGCTCTTCGGAGATACCGACCGCCCCTTCCAGCCGACCGCCATAGCGGTTGATGAGATCGACGTAGGCGGGCACCACGCTGGAAGCGCCGTGCAGGACGATGGGAAAGCCGGGGATGCGGCGCTCCACCTCCGCCAGGATGTCGAACCGCAGGGGCGGCGGCTCCTGGCCCGGCTTGACCTTGAATTTGTAGGCGCCATGGCTGGTACCGATGGAGATGGCCAGGGAATCGACCCCGGTGCGAGTCACGAAGTCTTCCACTTCCTCGGGTTGGGTATAGGTCGAATGCTCCGCCGATACCTCATCCTCGATGCCGGCCAGAACGCCAAGTTCGCCCTCCACCGTGACGTCATGGGCATGGGCGAATTCCACCACGCGCCGGGTCAGGGCCACGTTTTCGTCGTAGGGCAGGTGGGATCCGTCAATCATGACCGAGGAGAACCCCGACTCGATGCAGGACTGACAGAGTTCGAAGGAGTCGCCATGATCCAGGTGCAGGGCCACGGGGATGGCCGAGCCCTGTTCGCGGGCCATCTCCACGGCACCGAGGGCCATGTGCCGCAGCATGGTCGCATTGGCGTATTGACGCGCGCCCTTGCTGACCTGGATGATGACCGGCGAAGCGGTTTCCGAGCAGGCCTGGATGATGGCCTGCAACTGTTCGAGGTTGTTGAAATTATATGCCGGAATCGCGTAGCCGTCCGCCATTGCCCGGGCAAACATGTCACGCGTGTTGACCAGCCCCAGTGCCCGATAAAATGCCTTGTCCGCCATGGCTTTGTCCTCCTTCTATGACGAGCGCTGAATCATGACCGCAGGAAGGCACGCCGCAGCCCGCAAACGGGGACAGCATGCCATATCGAGTAAAAAGTAACAAAAAATAGCAATAAATGGGTTGAAAAGGCAAGTTGTCCGGTTTAAAATGAGTGTATTTTAAATGCCCCCAAAACCACCCGGACACGCTGCCGTACTTGAACCCGGCCCAAGCCGAAACCGGCACGGTCCGCACCGGGCAACAGCACCATTAATATCAGAACGACATCATAAGTCCAGTTGAAACTGGCCCGCATCTGGCGTAAAAGTTTCTTGAAACGCATGCGGGCTTTGTTTACGATGTACCGCTTTTATCCAGGACGGGGTTGACGAATCAGCATCCAGACAAGGGAGCAGCCATGACCATCGAGAAACAGGAAGCGTATCTGAAAAACTGGATCAATCAGGATGAAACGGCCGAAGCGATGTTGCCGCTGATTGGCCATCTATATCGGGATCGGGGTGTCAACATCAACGTCTATGGGCAGTCGCTGGTCAACCAAACGGTCATCGGCGTGCTCAATGCCCATCAATTCGCTCAACAGGTCCTGGAAAGCCAGCTTTCGGTCCTCGATACCTTCCCGATTCTGCAGGCTTTGAGCCGGCTCGACCTTTCTCCCTGCCGCGTCGACATCGGCAAGCTGACGGTCCGGTTCCGGGCCCAGGGCAACGGCACCCCGTTGGAAGATTTCGTGCGCCAGGAACTGATGCCGGTCAACAAGGGCAAAAACGCCCTGTTGAAGGAACCCCAGGACGTGGTGCTGTACGGTTTCGGCCGGGTCGGCCGCCTGCTGGCCCGTTTGCTCATTGAAAAAACCGGCGGCGGCGACAAACTGCGCCTGCGCGCCATCGTGGTCCGCAAAGGTTCCGATGAAGACCTCATGAAACGCGCCAGCCTGCTGGAGCGGGATTCGGTCCACGGGCCGTTCAACGCCGTCATCACCCTGGACAAGGAAGAAAACGCCATTATCGCCAACGGCAACATGGTGCGCCTGATCTATGCCAACAGCCCCGACGGCATCGACTATACCCAGTACGGCATCCACAACGCCATCGTCATCGACAACACCGGCAAGTGGCGGGATCGGGCCGGCCTGGGCCTGCATCTGCAGTCCCAGGGTGTCGCCAAGGTCATTCTCACCGCACCGGGCAAAGGCGATATTCCCAATATCGTATTCGGCATCAATCACCACGAGGTCAATGGCGACGAGACCATCTATTCCGCCGCCAGTTGCACCACCAACGCCGTGGTACCGGTACTCAAAGCCGTCAACGATCGTTTCGGCGTGGTCAACGGCCACCTTGAAACCTGTCATTCCTACACCAATGACCAGAACCTTATCGACAACTACCATAAAGGGGACCGCCGCGGCCGCGCCGCCGCCCTGAACATGGTTCTCACCTCCACCGGCGCCGCCCAGGCGGTGGCCAAGGCGCTGCCGGAACTGGCCGGCAAGCTGACCGGCAACGCCATCCGCGTGCCGGTCCCCAATGTCTCCCTGGCGGTGGTCAACCTGACCCTGGCCAAGGAAACCAGCGTGTCGGAACTGAACGATCACCTGCGGGACACGGCCCTGCATTCGCCCCTGCAGAACCAGATTGCCTTCGTCAACTCACCGGAACTGGTCAGCAGCGACTTCATCGGCTCGCGCCATGCCGGGGTGGTCGACTCCCTGGCGACCATCGTAACCGGCAACCGCTGCGTGCTGTATGTCTGGTACGACAATGAATTCGGTTACGCATCCCAGGTGGTGCGGCTGCTGCAAAAGATCGCCGGACTGGAACTGCCGGTCATCCCGGCATAGCCAATCTTTCCCGGCACCGTAAAAATACCCATGCCGGCATCCTTCGGATGCCGGCACCTAGTGTCTCTTGCGGTTAGTCGTGTCAAGAAATTCCGAGAGATTTTGGTTGCTGGCAAGGCGCGCCGACGCAGGCCTAGCCAGAGTTAAGCCGAGAAGGCGGAACGCAGCCAGCGACCAAAAGGGCCGGAATTTGAAGACCGTACTGACCGCACGGGACACTAACAACAGAAAGGGCCGGTCAACACAAGGTGACCGGCCCTTCAATTTTGTCGAAAAAGTCCTGCGAGGTATCAGGATTTCTTCATCAGGCGGAGCTTCTTCCGCAAACGTCGCTGCGCTTCTTTTTCCTTGCGCTTACGCTTGACGCTGGGCTTTTCATAGAATTTCCGCTGTTTCATTTCACGGAACAGCCCTTCCTGTTGCAGCTTGCGCTTGAGCACCCGGATGGCTTTTTCAACGTTGTTGTCGACAACCTGTATTTCCACGGAACTTCACCTCGCTTTCCCCGTTTCATCTCCTCGCCGTGCAAGCATGGCAAGGAGCGTGATTATATGTTCCAATTGTCAAAAAATCAAGGAAAAATTCGCTATATTTCACCATTGGCGCCCGCCCGGACGCTGCCCGCGGCCGGTCCCGAAGCGATGACGTTCCCCGCAGGTTGGTTACAGTTCCGTCTGGTACAGACCGATTTCGATGCCGCCGTTGTGGAGCCGCTCCAGCTGCCGCCAGGGCAGACCGGTGGCTGCCAGCAAGCTTCCCCCGGGGCACAGCAGAGCGCCCCGCCAGCCTTTAAAGTCACGGCGATAGGCTTGGCCGATCTGCTGATAAAGGGTTACCAGCCCGGCCGCATCGCCGAGGCGGGCGCCATAGGGAGGATTACAGATCACCAGGCCCGGCCCGGCCACCGCATCGCCCTGTTCGATGGCCGCCTGCTGCCAGACGACCTGGGCGGCCACATCGGCCCGCGCGGCGTTGGCGCGGGCCGCGGCCAGCACCTCGGCGTCCTGGTCCCGGCCCAACAGCAACGGCAGGCTCTGCCCGACCCTTTCAGACCGACGGGCCTGCTCCATCAGCGCGCCCCACAAGCCGGGCCGGAAATGGGGCCAGTGCATGAAGGCGAAGGACCGCAACAGGCCCGGCGCCCGCTGCCGGGCCAACAGGGCTCCCTCGATGACCAGGGTTCCCGACCCGCACATGGGATCCACCAGGGGACCACGCCCATCCCACCCCAGGCGCAGCAGGGCCCCGGCAGCCAAAGTTTCCCGCAAGGGGGCCGCCCCAACGGCCTCGCGGTAGCCCCGCCGGTGCAGCAAATCGCCGCTGCTGTCCACGGATACCTGGCAGACATCCTGATCCAGGCGCACTACCAGCAATTGCGGGTCGCCCGCCGCCGCCGGGAGCGCATTCAGGACCCGTTGCAGGGCCTCCTGCAGGGTTGCGGCGATGCGGTCGGTATGCATCAAGCGGGAAGCATGACTGGTGACCCGCAGCCGCACCGGGGTGGCCGGCCGGATGAAACGCCCCCAGGGCAGGCGCAGGGCCTTGCGATACAGCTCGGGAAAATCCCGGCAGCGGAATTCCCCCAGCCGGACCAGCACCCGACCGGCGCTGCGCAGCCACAGATTGGCCCGATAGAGCTCGGCCGGTCCGCCCTCAAAGGCCACCCCGCCGGACTCCATGTACACTCCCGGCAGACCGAGCTCCTGCAATTCGCCGGCACAGACCGACTCCAGGCCGGGCGCCGTTACCGCAAACATCTGCATGATTGGCTTTGCCATGTAATTCCTTCCTGTCACGCCGGACAACCGGGGTTGTAGCACAAACTTCGTGGCCAGGCCAGGGCCTTCATACATCTTTTCCCGGGTCCGGTCGCCCGGATTCTGCTATGATGGCAGGGCCCGCCGGGCTATCTTTGCAAGGAGTCGCATGTCATGATCAACGATACCGTGGAAATCGATTGGGAATACCTGCTGGAACGCCTCGACCGCATGCTCGATTTGGGCGAGGAATACCTGACCCGCCAATTGGCCCTCTATGAACTGGAGGCGGGCATCTTTCAGGAATTCATCGCCTTGCGCTGGCGCTCGCGTGGCGAAGGCGGCGTGCTGGAAGGAGTCGCATTTCCCGATCTGCCCGACCACACGGATCTGCTCGGCATCGACGGCGCCCTGCGCCGCCTGCATCGCAACACCGAACAGTTCGTGCGCGGGCTGCCGGCCAACAACGTCCTGCTCTGGGGCGAGCGGGGCAGCGGCAAGTCGTCGGCGGTGAAAAGCCTGCTGCCGGTATTCGCCAAGCGCGGCCTGCGATTGATTGAGGTGCAGAAGGACGACCTGTACCAGTTGCCGCGCATCACCGCCCTGCTGCGCCAACAGCCCTTCCGGTTCATCCTGTTCTGCGACGATCTGGCCTTTGCCGACGCCGAGCACAACTATCGGGAACTCAAGGCTCTCCTCGAAGGGAGTCTGGAATCGCGGGCCGCCAACATCCTGGTTTACGCCACCAGCAACCGGCGCCATCTGCTGCCGGAGCATTTTCAGGACGTGCTCGCCGATCAGGAGATTCATCCGGAAGAAACCGTGGCGGAAAAAATCTCCCTGTCCGATCGGTTCGGCCTCACCATCGGCTTCTACCCCATGGATCAGGACACCTACCTGGCCATCTGCCGGCATCTGGCCGCCAAGCGCAACCTGGCCATGGACGAACCGCAACTGACCACCGCCGCCCTGCGCTGGGCCCTGTCACGCGGCGCCCGCTCCGGCCGGGTGGCCCGTCAATTCATGGATGACCTGACCGGACGCCTGGGCTTGGCGGAACCGGACGATAAATAATATCCAATTAAACAATGGTACAGGATTTGCTTTTGAGTCCCGGGTTACCGGCTGCGAATTCCCTCAACGCCCTTCAGCTTTCAGTCTTCACCAGCCTGAACCAACCGGGAGAGTTCATGTTCAAACGCTATTTTCGACCGGGACAGAAAGTCCAACTTTGCCTGGCCAGTCCGGCCCGGGGCGATGATCGACTGGAAACCCTGACCGGCTACTGCCAGGAAATCCACGAAGGACTCTGCCTCATCGCCCTGCCCTATCCCTGTGCGGCCGACGAACCCCTGCTGTGGAAACCTGGCACCCCCGTCGAATTGTTTTCCGATAACCGCGGTCTCGGTCTGCGCGCCGCGGCCACCCTGGAGCGGCAGGTGGAACCCGGCCTGTTGCGATTTCGTCTGAACGGCGATCTCAATCTGTTCCAGCGGCGACCCCGGCAGCGCCTCAATGCCACCATCGGCATCCGTTTCAGCCGTGCCGTAGCCCCCCTGTCCGCCGCGCGACTGCAATGGTCCAGGCAACTGGCCGCCATCGTCGAGTCCCCCGCCGGGCCGCCGCCGACCCTGCCCCGCGGCTTGGTCAACCTCAGCACCGGAGGCATTCGCCTGGGCTTTAAAAACCCGCTGCAGGTGGCCGACCTGTGCCTCATGCTGCTGCAGTTCGAACCGGCCACGCCCCCCATCTGCACCCTGGCCGAAACCGTCTGGGTCGAAAAACATGCGCCGGGCACCTGCACGGCCGGACTGCAATTCGCCAAAATTCTGGCTCGGGATCAGGAACGCATCGAACGCTTCATTCGCGAGCGGCAGCGCAGCGCCCCACGGTGACCCGGATCAAGCCCTTGCCCGGCGCAGTGAAAACACCGAGGGCAGACGGTCATTTCACCACGATGGCCAACTGCCCCCGATGGTTCGCATAAGGTTAGAACACGATTAGCTTTTTTCCGCGGAACCCGCATCCGCCCGGTGACAAATTGTTTCCGGGCCCCGTAAAGCCCTTCGAAACAAATCCACAACATCTTGATTTATAGTGCTTTTCTCGATTCATCCACAGGTTCGTGGAAAACCCTGTGGGGAACATGCGGGATGAACCTCGCGATCCCCCGTCGCTGGCGGATTTGTGGCATTTTGCATAATTTTTATGCAGCAACCGTCGGTCTGAAAAGGCCATTGCAGGAGGCGGAAATGGGACTTACACCAAGGCGGGCATGGGACGGGGAGAGGTTGAAGGGCGGACCTCGAGAGCGCGCAGCCGTGCCATGAATTCGCGTCGGGGAATATTGCGGGCGCCGAGGGCCAACAGGTGCGGCGAGGGCTGTTGACAATCGAACAGGCCGACCCCGACCTCCACCAGGCGCCGGCAGAGGGCGACCAGGGCCACCCGGGAAGCGCCGGACCGGAAGCGGAACATGGACTCGCCGAAAAAGCACCGTCCCAAACCGACGCCGTAGAGTCCGCCGACCAACTCGTCCCCGAGCCAGCTTTCCACCGAATGGGCATAGCCCATGGCATGCAGCCGCAGGTAGGCCTGCTCCATGTCCGCCGTGATCCAGGTCCCGGGCCCGACAGTGCGCGGCATGGTCGCGCAGGCCCTCATCACCGCGGCAAAGGCCTGGTTGAAGGTGACCCGGAAATCATGCCCCCGCAGGCTCCGGCGCAGGCTGCGGGAATAGCGCAATGCGGCCGGGTCGAGCACGCAACGCGGTTCCGGTGCCCACCACAGAATGGGCTCGCCGTCGTTGTACCAGGGGAAGATGCCGAGGCTGTAGGCCAGCAGCAGGCGGCGCGGGCTCAGATCGCCGCCCAGGGCGAGCAGGCCGCAGGGTTCGGCCCGCTCCGTCGGAGGAAAAATCAGTTCATCCACGAGTTGGTAGACCGGCATGTGGAAAACCTGTTGACAGCCTGTCAGTCGAAGCGGAACTGCAGGGACCCGGCTCGCATCCCGACCCGCACCGTGCCGCCCTCGACCAGGGCGCCGAACAACATTTCCCGCGCCACGGCATCGCTGATTTCCTGCTCGATGAGCCGCCCCAGGGGCCGCGCTCCGAAGCGGGGATCGTAGCCCTTTTCCGTCAGCCAGGCCCGTGCCGCCGGCGACACGGCCAGAGTCACCCGGCGCTCCGCCAGACGCAGACGCAACTGATCGAGAAACTTGTCCACAATCCGGAGCATGGTTTCCCGGCCCAGGGGCTGAAAGGAAATGATGGCGTCCAGACGGTTGCGGAACTCCGGTGAAAAAGCCTGCTCGACCGCATGACGGGGAACCCCGGCCGTCGTCGATCCGAAACCGATGGGGTTGGCGCTCATTTCCCGGCCGCCGGCATTGCTGGTCATGATCAACACCAGATTGCGGAAATCGGCCTGCTTGCCGTTGTTGTCCGTCAGAGTGCCATGGTCCATGACCTGCAGCAGGATGCTGAACAGGTCGGGATGGGCCTTCTCGATTTCGTCCAGCAACAGCACCGCATGGGGCTGCTTGACCACCGCATCCGTCAGCAGGCCGCCCTGGTCGAAGCCGACGTAGCCCGGCGGGGCGCCGATGAGCCGCGAGACCGAGTGCTTCTCCATGTATTCGCTCATGTCGAAGCGGATGAATTCGACCCCCAGCTGCAGGGCCAGCTGACGCGCCACCTCGGTCTTGCCGACTCCGGTGGGGCCGGTGAACAGGAAGGAGCCGGTGGGTTTGTCGGGATTGCCGAGACCGGCCCGCCCCCGCAGTACCGCCCGGCACAGGGCGTCGATGGCCTGGTCCTGGCCGAACACCTGACGCTTCAGATCCCGATCCAGGTGCTTGAGGCGCTTGCGATCGGACACCGAGACGCTGCGCTCGGGGATGCGGGCCATGGCGGCGACCACCTTTTCCACCGCCGCCACGTCGGCCACCTGGCCGCCGGCCAGGCGCAGGGCCGCCCCGACCTCGTCGATGACGTCGATGGCCTTGTCCGGCAGGTGGCGGAAGTTGATGTGGCGCGCCGCCAGTTCCACCGCCGCCCGCAGGGCTTCATCCGTATAGCGGATACCGTGGTGGGCTTCGTAGTGCTCGCGCAGGCCCTGCAGAATGGCCACGGTCTCCTCGACGCTCGGCTCCAGGATGTCGATCTTCTGGAAGCGGCGCGACAGAGCGCGGTCCTTGTCGAACAGGTTCTTGTATTCTTCGTAGGTGGTGGAACCGATACAGCGCAGGGAGCCGTTGCCCAGCACCGGCTTGAGGATGTTGGAGGCATCCAGGGAGCCGCCGCTGGTGGCGCCGGCACCGACCACGGTATGAATCTCGTCGATGAACAGAATGGCCTCGGGACGCTGCTCGAGGGCGTTGATGACCGCCTTGATGCGCTCCTCGAAATCGCCGCGGAACTTGGTGCCGGCCAGCAGGGCGCCCATGTCCAGGGCGTAGATTTCGCAATCCCGCAACAGGTCGGGCACCTCGCCGCGACTGATGCGCAGGGCCAGGCCCTCGGCCATGGCGGTCTTGCCGACCCCGGCCTCGCCGACGTAGATGGGATTGTTCTTGCGCCGCCGGCAGAGCACCTGCACGGTCCGCTCGATCTCGCGGGTGCGGCCGATGAGGGGATCGATGCGCCCTTCCCGGGCCCGCTGCACCAGGTTGACGGTGAAGGCCTCCAGGGGATCGCGGGACGGCGTGCTCTTGCCCTCCCCCGGGGCTTCCTGGTGATCACCCTCCCCCGGCTGCGGGGTCGGCGTCCGATGCACCTTGGTCACGCCGTGGGCGATGAAGTTCAGCACATCCAGCCGCGTCACGCCCTGGCTTTCCAGAAAATAGACCGCGTGGGAGTGTTTTTCCTCGAACATGGCGGCCAGGATATCGCCGATGGTGATCTCCTTTTTGCCGGCCGAATGAAGATGCAGCACCGCCCGCTGCAGCACCCGCTGCAAGCCCAGGGTCTGTTCCGGCACCACCTCGCTGTCCACCGGCAGGCTGGTCAGCTTTTCGGTGAAATAGCCCTCCAGTTCGCCCTTGAGTTCGTCGGGGTCCGCGCCGCAACCGGTCAGCAAGGCCCGCCCCTGGTCCTCGAACAGCATGGCGTACAGGATATGCTCGGTGGTCAGGTATTCATGATGGCGGCGCTGGGCTTCGCGCACCGCCAGGGAAAAGGTAATCTGGACTTCCTGGGCGAACATAACCGCCTCCTTTACGCCTCCTCGAGGCTGCAGCGCAGCGGATAACCGGCGCTGCGCGCCATCTTGTGGACGCGATAGACCTTGGTTTCGGCAACCTCATGGGGATAGGTTCCGCAAACACCGACCCCCTGGGCATGCACGTTGAGCATGATGCGGTTGGCCTCGGCGGCCGGTTTGTGGAATACCGTCTCGAGAACCTGCACAACGAATTCCATGGTGGTGTAATCGTCGTTGTGCATCAACACCCTGAACAGGGACGGTTGCCGGGTGCGCACCGCGCTCTGCTCTTCGGATCCGGTTTCGTTGATAGTCTTCTTGTCGCCCACTGCCTGATGGTCCTTTAGGGTTGCCGATTGGTGCCGACCGCTGGGTTCAACGCTTTTTTTGAATGGTATCACAACTTCCGACGGGGAGCCAACAGGCTGCGAAGGGACCAAAAGCAACCGGTTTTGCTCGTCAATGGATGAAAAACCTGTTATCTTTCCCTGCATCGACACCTCTTGGACCCAACCGTCAACCCACAAGGAGGAACCATGTCCCCACCTGACCGGCAACAGCCCGGCAACCCTGTCGAGGAGTTGCTCCGCCTGCTGGCCCGGCTGCGCGGCCGGCAGGCCGCCGGCCCGCGCACCGGACCCAGTCCCGGCCGGCGCCCCTGGCCGGCCATCCTCATCGGCCTGTTGGTCATCCTCGCCCTGTTCACCTCCCTGTACAAAATCGACACGGAGGAGACCGGCGTCCTGCTGCGCTTCGGAGAATTCGCCGGCTATGCCGAACCGGGCCTGCATCTGAAGCTGCCCTTCGGCATCGATCGGGTCTACCGGGCCGCTACCGGCCGCGTCAACAAGGAGGAGTTCGGCTTCCGTACCCTGCAGACCGGGGTGCGCAGCACCTACGCCAAGAAGGGTTACGAGGATGAATCCCTGACCCTGACCGGCGATCTCAACGTCACCGACGTGGAGTGGATCGTCCAGTATCGCATCGCCGACCCCTTCAAGTTCCTGTTTCACATCCACGACCCGGTTGAGGCCATCCGCGACCTGGCCGAAGCCATGGTGCGCAAGGTCATCGGCTCTTCCAACGTCAACGAGGTGCTGACCACCGACCGGGCCATGCTTTCGACCCTCATTGAGAAGGATCTGCAGGTCTTGCTCGACCAGTACGACATCGGGGTGCGCATCGTCACCGTCAAGTTCCAGGACGTGACCCCGCCCAACCCGGTGAAAAACGCCTTCAACGAGGTCAACGAAGCCGAACAGCAGAAGGAAAGCCTGATCTTCCAGGCCCGCGAACAGTACAACAAGGAAGTGCCCAAAGCCCGCGGCGTCGCCCGCCGGACCATTCTCGAGGCGGAAGGCTATGCCCTGGAGCGCATCAACCAGGCGCGCGGCGAAAGCAGCCGCTTCAGCGCCCTGCTGGCCGAATACCGCAAGGCGCCGGAGGTCACCAAACAGCGCCTGTACCTGGAAACCATGGAGGAGATTCTGCCGAAGTTGAAGGAGATCTATGTCATGGATCGCAAAACCGGAGGCGCCCTGCCCCTGCTGCCCCTGCGCGGCGAACCGAAAGGGGGACAACCGTGATGAAAAAGATCCTGGCACCCATCCTGCTGCTGGCGGCCTTCCTCAGCCTGAGCGCCTTCTTCGTCGTCCAGGAGGGCGAGCAGGCTCTGGTCACCCAGTTCGGCCGCCCCGTCGGCGGCGTCCGCCAGGCCGGCCTGCACGTCAAACTGCCCCTCATCCAGACCGTCCACCGGTTTGAAAAGCGCATCCTGAAATGGGACGGCGACCCCAACCAGATTCCGACCAAGGACAAGCGTTTCATCTGGGTCGACACCACGGCCCGTTGGCGCATTGTCGACCCCCTGCAGTTTTACCGGAGCGTCGCCACCGAAAGAGGCGGTCTGAGCCGCCTGGATGACATCATCGATTCCGTGGTACGCGACGCCGTCTCCGGCCACCTGCTGGTGGAACTGGTGCGCGGCAGCGGCTACCAGGCGCCCGGCGACAGCGTCGAGGTCATCGAACTGGAGGGCACGCCCATCGCCACGGATCAGTTGGTGGGCCGCGAGGAACTCCTGGCCGGCATCCTGGCCAAGGCCAAAACCAGCATGCCGGAATACGGCATCGAACTCATCGACGTGCAGATCAAGCGCATCAATTACGTCGACCAGGTCCGGCAGCGGGTCTATGAACGCATGATCTCGGAACGCAAAAAGGTCGCCGCCCAGTTCCGCTCCGAAGGGGAAGGCGAGAAGGCCGACATCCTCGGCCAGATGGAAAAGGAGCTGAAAAGCATCACCTCGGACGCCTACCGCCAATCCGTGGAGATTCGCGGCAAGGCCGACGCCACGGCGGCGGCCATTTATGCTGCGGCCTACAATCAGGACCGGCAGTTCTACGCCTTTTTGCGCAGCTTGGAAGCCTATCGCAAGAGCACCGGGGAGAACGGTCGCCTGGTGATTTCCACCGACAGCGATTTCTACCGCATCCTGCAGCAGACACCGTAAAGATGGGGGGGCGCGTTGCCCGGCAACGCGCCCCTCATCTTTTCTCAAAAGCGGCCGGCGCCTGCTCAACCGCCGGCTACCGTTCTCGGACCAGCACCCGGTCCAGTTCGGCCCCCAGCAGACCCAGATGGCGCTTTTCCTCCTCCGCCAGGCGCCCGAAGGCTTCCCGACTCGGCGCCGAGTCCGCCGCCCGCTGCATGAGCAGGTAGCGGTCCCAGGCGTTGGTTTCCAAACCCATGGCCAATTCCAGGATGCGGCGCAGATCCTTGCCCATCACCCAGTTTAAGGCCTGTTCCAGGGTGATGCCGCCCTCGAGAACCGTAGTCCCGCCCCGCTCTTCCAGAATCTTCGCCGGCGGTTCCGCCTTGCCCGCCAGGTCCCGCAGCAAGGCGCGCAGGGTGGCCTGATGCTGCTCCTCGACGGCGCTCAGGCGCCGGAACAGATCGACCTCGCCCGGGTCGGTGCGGCCCGCGGCCAGGGCGGCGTAGAACTGCCGGGTGCCGTCCTCCAGCAACCAGGCCAGGGCCAGGTGCTCGGCGACGGTCTGGCCGGGCGCGAACCAGGTGGCACCGAGTTCCGGTTCGCCCTCGGCGACCAGCCCTTCCCAGGCCCGGATGCCGCCGCTCATGCTGACCACTTGGCGGAAGCCGGCTCGGGCCAGAACCGTGGCCCCGGCGCGACTGCGCACCCCGGCGGCACAATAGGTGATGGTCGTCTTGTCGGGATCCAATTGCTCCAGTTGCTCCTCCAGGTCCTTGACCGGGATCAGCTGCGCCCCGGGCAGATGGCCGTCCTCGTATTCGCCGGGCTGGCGGACGTCCACCAGGTTGTATTCATCAGGCTTGTGCTCCTGCAGAAATTGCCGCACCTGGTCCGCATCCCAGGTTTCCACGGGCTTGAAATAGTCGAGAATACCCATCGTATGCGTCTCCTTGAAAGGGATCACGGAGGGGCGGACCTAATCCGGCCCCTCGGCACATCCTATATATTTCACTCAGTTTCCGCTTCCGTGAGTTCGCCGCTCACCTGAAAGCGCGCCATGAACGCCCGATCGATGCGATCCTTGAGGGCAAACACCCATTGGCCGCCGAAGGTCAGGCGGCCGCGGTTGAAAACGCCCCGGCCGTCGCCCAGGTTGAGAATCAACAGATAGGCCTGCTGGGGCTGGAAGGGCTGCAGGGCCCGGCTCTCCAGAGCCGCCATGAGGTTGGCGAACAGGATGGGATTCTGGCGCACGGCATAGACGCCAACCTTGGCCAGGGGCCGGGGCTGGAAGCTGATGCAGTCGCCGCCGCCGAACAGTTCGGGCCGACCGTCGGCTTGCAGCTGCCGGTTGACCAGCAGGCCGCCGTCCGGGCCAACCGGCAGACCGGAATCGCGGAAGATGGTGGACGGCTGGACGCCGGTGGCGACCAGGGCGAAATCGAAGGGCAGTCGGTTGCCGTCGGACAACAGCGCCTGCCGGCCGGCGAGACTGGTGACGTGCAGCCCCTCGCGGACCGCGATACCGCGCTGCATTAGGGAGGCCAGGGCGCGGCGGCGCACCCCCTCGGGAAAGGCGCCCAGCAGGCGCCGGCCCGCCAGCACGATGATGTCGGCCGCCCCGCCGGCCTGGTCCACCAGCCGCCAGAGATTGCCGGCCAGTTCGACCCCCGCCGGGCCGCCGCCCACCACCAGCAGCCGCAGGGCCCCGGCGGTCAGGGCTTGCCGGATCTGTTGCCGCACCTCCAGCAGTTGATGAATGGGCTTGACCGCCGTCACTCCCGGACCGGCGTCCAGGGCCGCCAGGGGCACGCCGCTGCCGGTATTGAAGGAGGCCACATCGTAGGGCAGCAGGGTCCCGGAAGCCAGCAGCAGCTCGCGACGGGCCGCATCGATGCGCACCACCCGGTCGGCCAGAAAGGTACCGCCCCGATCTTCGACCATGCGTCGCACGTGAAACCGCACCTGCTGCGGCCGGTAGGTGCCGCCCAGCAGCCCGGGCCCCATGCCGGAGTAATAGTGATAGGGGTCGGGACTCACCAAGGTGACCCGGTGGCCGAGCTGGCGAAAGCGCTCCAGGTTGCGCATGACCGTCATGTGGGCGTGACCGCCGCCCGCCAATACCAGATGTTTGCCCATGGCTGACCTCCTGCGTTGAGCATAACGGGCCGCCCAAGGTTGTCAAACCCTCCGGCCTTTACATCGGCCCGCCCCTCCATTACACTGGAACCCGACGAATTTTCCCTTCCTTGCAAAGGAGACCCTCATGCGTGCGAAAACTTCCTGGCTGCCTCTGCTGCTGCTCTGCGTGATGCTGCTGCCCGGCTGCGGCTATAACCGCATCCAGGCCAACGAAGAGGCGGTGACCGCCGCCTGGGCCGATGTCGAAGCCACCTACCAGCGGCGCGCCGACCTCATCCCCAATCTGGTGGAAACGGTCAAGGCCTATGCCGCCCACGAGCGGGAAACCCTGCAGGCCGTCACCGAGGCCCGCGCCCAGGTCGGCCGCATCCAGCTGAGCGCCGAACAGCTCAACGATCCGGCGGCCCTGGCCCGCTTCCAGGCGGCCCAGCAGAACATGTCCGGCGCCCTGTCCCGGCTGCTGGCGGTGGCCGAGCAGTATCCCGACCTGAAGGCCAACCAGAACTTCCGCGACCTGCAGCACCAGCTGGAAGGCACGGAAAACCGCATCAACGTCGCCCGCCAGCGTTACAATACGGCGGTGCAGGTGTTCAACACCTCCATCCGCACCTTCCCCAACAACCTGACCAACAAATTCCTGCTCAAGCTGGAGCGCAAGACCCCGTTCCAGGCCGACCCCGGCGCGGCCCAGGCCCCTCAGGTCAGGTTCTGACATGCAGCGCTTTCTGACCATCGCCGTCGTCCTGGTCCTGTTCCTGTGCGGCCCGGCGGCGGCCCTGGAGGTGCCGGCGCCGACCGGCTACGTCAACGATCGGGCCAACATCCTGTCCGCCGCCACGGTGCGCGATCTGGAGCGGCAACTGCGCGACTTCGAGGCCAGCGACTCGACTCAGCTCGTGGTGCTGACGGTACCCAGCCTGCAGGGTGAGGTTTTGGAGGAATACAGTCTGCGGGTGGCCCAAAGCTGGGGCATCGGCCAGCGCGGCCGCGACAACGGCGCCCTGCTGCTCATCGCCGCGCAGGATCGGGCCATGCGCATCGAGGTCGGCTACGGCCTGGAGGGGCGGCTCACCGATCTGCTGGCGGGGCGCATCATCGACGATGAAATCATTCCGCGTTTTCGCAGCGGCGATTTCGACGGCGGCGTGCAGGCCGGGGTGGCCGCCATGATCCAGGCGGTGCGCGGCGAGTACCAGGGCAGCGGCCGCAGCGGCGACCAGCCGGACCGCTTCGGCTGGCTGGTGCTGCTGCTGTTTCTCGGCCCCTGGCTGGCCCTGACCAGCCGTGCCCGACGCGGCCGACGCGGCGGTATCTGGTACGGCGGCGGCTTCGGCGGCGGCGGTTTTGGGGGCGGTGGCGGCGGCTTCAGCGGCGGCGGCGGTAGTTTCGGCGGCGGCGGCGCCTCCGGGCGTTGGTAGATTCTGTGATTCAGGTGCAGGCAAGGAGGAACCGGGCATGAAAAACCGGGCGGAACGCTTTTTCACCCCCGAAGAGCGGCAGCGCATCGTGGAAACGGTGCAGAGCGTGGAACAGCGCACCAGCGGCGAAATCGTCCCCATGCTGGTCGGCGCCGCCGACGACTACGCCCAGGCCGAGGTGGTGGCCGGCGGCTGTTTCGCCCTGGCCACGGCGGCCCTGCTCAGCTGGCAGCTGTGGAACGCCTCCCTGTGGTATTTTCTACCGGCCTTCCTGCTGCTCTACCTGCCCTGCCGCTGGCTGCTGCGATGGTTGCCGGCGGTCAAGCGCTCCCTGCTGTCCGCGGCGGAAATCGACGCCGCGGTGACCAACAAGGCCCTGGCCGCCTTCGTCGAGCGCGGCCTGCATCACACCCGCGATGCCACCGGCATCCTGATCCTCATCTGCCTGTTCGAGCACCGCGTCCAGGTGCTGGCGGATCGCGGCATCAACGCCGTGGTGCCGCAGGACACCTGGGATGAAATCGTCACCGTCATCAGCGAAGGCATCCATCGCGGCCAGGCCTGCGACGCCCTGTGCCGCGCCATCGAACGCTGCGGCGATCTCCTCGCCGAAAGCTTCCCGCCCCGCCCCGACAACCGCGACGAACTGCCGAATTTGATTGTGGAAAGAGCAGACTGAAGTCCGAAGGCTGAATAGAGAAAGGCTGAAGACTGAAGGATAGAAGACTGAAGTCCGAAGGCTGAAGACTGAAGGAAAATCTTTTTGTGAGGCGTATTTTTACCCCTTGCGTCTTACCTCTGTGTTAGAACGCTTTTGCCCTCCCTTCAGCCTTCGGACTTCAGCCTTCCGCCTGCCTCTTTTCAGCCTTCAGCCTTCGGACTTCAGCCTGCTTTTCTTCAGCCTTCAGCCTGCTTTTCTTCAGTCTGCCTTGCTGTTTCAAAATAATCCCGATCCCTTCGCTCCCCCTGCCAGCCCGGCAGCAGCAACGTATAATTGCAGGTCGCCCGCACATCGAGATCGAGCATGCTCCGGGCCTGGCGGAAGGCTTCCGTCTCGCCGCCGTAATGGCGCAGCAGTTGGGCGCGGGCACGCGACAGGTTGGCCAGCAACGGCAGGCGGGCGCGACGGCGCACCGTCGCCAGGTAGCGGCGGCCGCGTTCGCTGCAGCCGAGCAGGTGCAGGTAGCGCGGGCCGTCGGCCAGCAACCGCTCGGCCTCGTCGGCCGGTACGGCATTGAGCAGATAGATGAGCAGACGCTGGATGCGGGTGCGGGTGAACTGACGGGATTTCACCCCTTGCACCAGGTCCTCCCAGCTGCGGCTGGCCATGGCGGCCTTGAACAGGCGCCCCTCCAGGCCGTGCTCCACCTGGTGCAGGGAGCGCAGGGCGTCCCGGCCCTGGAACAGCCGGGCCAGCAGCAGGCGGTGCAGCAGATCATAATCGGGGCTCAGGCCCGCCGCCAGCGTTTGACGGACGCTCTCTTCCGCCGCCGCCGGCAGCAGGCCGGTCACCGCTTCGCCGTCGGCCAGACGGCGGCGGATGCCCGTAGCGCTGGCGATGTTGCCGGCACCGACCGTCAGGTCGTGGTAGCCGGCGCCGAGGCGCGGAATGGTCAGGGGGGTGATGGCGCTGCCCAGGGAGCGCAGGGCACGCAGATAGGCGATGCCGAGGATGTTGTTGGGGGTCGCCAGCAGCTTGCCGTCGACCGCACCATTCGCCAGCTGCGCCACCACCCGGGCCCGGGCGGCGGGAAAACTCAGTCCCTGGCGCAGCAGGGCGGCGCTGCCGGCTTCGATGTCCGCCGCCCGCTCGTCGAGGAGTGCGGCACAGCGTGCCAGACCCTCCAGGTCGCCCCCCTCGTTGCCGAAGCAGAGGGCTTCCACCCCCAGGGCATCCAGGCAGGCCACGGCGCCGCGGGCGAAATCGGGAGCGCTGGCGCAGGCGAACACGAAGGGCAGTTCCAGCACCAGGTCCACGCCGCAGCGCAGGGCTATTTCCGTCCGCCGCCACTTGTCGAGCAGGGCCGGTTCGCCGCGCTGCAGAAAATGGCCGCTCATGACCGCCACCGCTACCTCGGCGCCGGACGCCTCGCGGCTGGCCCGCAGGTGATGCAGGTGGCCGTTGTGAAAGGGATTGTATTCGGTGATCAGGCCGACGGCGCGCATTCGGTATATCCTCCGTCCGGCGGATTGTTGAGGAGCGGGGTTTGGTTGTCGTGTTTGTTTTTGGGACCGAGTACGAGAACGAGAACGAGTACGAGAACCTTTGGCCTCTTTTGGAGCCGGGAGACTGAACAGGTAGTCTTCTGCCGCCGGTGAAGGGGTCAGTCCAGGCAAACCGGCAAAGGTCGCGCCAGCACCGTTTCCTTGGGGCTGACATGGGTCTGCCAGGCCAGGGGGAGCACGCCGTTGGCCGCCGCCAGCCGCAGCAGGCGGCCGTACTCGGGGTCGATGGCGTCGGCCGGGGTAAAGGCTTGGGCCTCGCCGCGCTGAACCAAAAACAGCACCGCCGACTCCCAGCCCTGCTCCACCGCCGCCGTCAGGGTGCGCAGATGCTTCTGGCCGCGGGTGGTGACGGCATCGGGAAAGCAGGCCGTGGTCGGGTCGCACAGCAGGGTGACGTTCTTCACCTCCAGCAGCATGCGCCGTTCCGGCCATTCCAGCAGAAAATCGATGCGGCTGTCGCCGAAGGGATATTCGGGCCGTACGGCGGCCCCGGCCAGATCCGGAATGACGCCCGCCCGAAGGCCCTCTTCCACCACCCGGTTGCTGCGCTGGGTGTGGGTATCCACCCAGAAGCCCCCCACCTCGATGAGTTCCAGGGTATAGGCCAGCTTGCGATTCGGATTGCTGCTGGGCGACACCAGCACCCGATGCCCGGGCACGGCGCACTGGCGCATGCTGCCGGTGTTGGGGGTATGGGCCGTCACCAGACGGCCGTCGTCCATTTCGACATCGGTCAGAAAGCGCTGGTAACGCCGCACCAGGCGGCCAGGCAGCAACGGCTGGGGCAGTTTCACCGGCCCAGCTCCGCCATCTCCCATTCGGCGATGCCGAGCAGATAGAGGATGGAATCGAGATTCGGCTGGTTGAGTTGGTAGCTGGCCTGCTCCCGCACCCGGGCCTTGGCGTTGAAGGCCACCCCCAGCCCGGCCTTGCCGAGCATGGGGAGGTCGTTGGCGCCGTCACCGATGGCGATGACCTGGCTCAGGGCGATGCCCTCGCGTTCGGCGATCTCCTCCAGCAGCTGGGCCTTGCGCTGGCCGTCGACAATCGGGCCGCGCACCTCGCCCGTGACCCGGCCGTTTTCCACCACCAGGTCATTGGCAAAGGCGTAGTCGAGGCCCAGTTCCTGTTGCAGGCGATCGGTGAAGAAGCTGAAGCCGCCGGAGATGACGGCGGTCTTGAATCCCAACCGGCGCAGGATATTCACCAGGTTGCGGGCGCCGGGGGTCAGGGGCAGCTGCCGGTAGACTTCCTCCAGGGCATCGCTGGAGAGCCCGGCCAGCAGCGCCACCCGCTCACGCAGGGCCTGCTGGAAATCCAGTTCGCCGTTCATGGCCCGCCGGGTGATGGCCGCCACCTGCTCGCCGATGCCGGCCAGGGCGGCCAACTCGTCGATGACCTCGACCTGGATCAGGGTCGAATCCATGTCCATCACCACCAAACGCTTGGCGCGGCGATAGAGATTCTCCTGCTGCAGGGCGATGTCGATGCCGAGCCCGGCGCCGGCGTTGAGCAATTCCCGGGTCAGGGACTGGATGCTCAGCCCCTCCGGCACCTGAATCACGAACTCCACGCAGCGCAACCGGCCGCGGGTCAGCTTGTTGATGCGCTGGATGTTGACCCCGTCGGCGGCCAGGATGGCCCCGACCCGGGCCAGCACGGCGGCGTTGACTTCGGCGCCGAGCATGGTCAGCACATAACTGTCGCAGGTCGCGGTGCGGGACTGGTAGGCGGCGCTGTCCACCACCTCGAAATCGAGATCCAGCCCCAGTTCCTTGGCCAGAAACAGCAAATCCTTGAGCAGCGGCTGCTGATCGCTGGCGGCGTCGGCAAATTCGATGAGCACGGCCAGGGAGACCATGGTATGGGCGACGCTCTGTTCGATATCCCGAATGCGGGCCCCGGCGGCGGCAATGCAACCGGCCACGGCAGCGATGATTCCGGCCCGGTCCGGCCCGATCATGGTGACCAGCACCATCTTGTTGGACATGGCAAACCTCTTTCTGCTGGAAAATGGCCGTCATTCTACTCCCAAAACCCGGCTGGGGACAACAGTTGGATGGGGAATTTGTTGTTGGGTGGCGAGTGTCGGGTTGGCAAACGTATAAACATTAAAAGGGATTGACGGGGTGGAGGTTAAGGTCTATAAAAATACGTGGGCTTTCATTTTATGGCGGTTGCTGGGCTGCATTAGGCGTGCGGTTGGCTGTGAAAACTTGGGCCATGGGGTTCATGGCTGCCTTGGCGGAATTTTGACTCGTACATTTTTGTAAATTTTTATAGTAACAGTACATGGAAAAGCTTGGCAGCAATTTTCCACTTTTTCCCCTTTAATATCGCGATAAGTGGAAATTTTTGCCTGCTATAGGGTTGATATGGCGGAAAATTTTCCACCTATCCACGCTGTTAGCATCAAAGGAGCCATCATGAACTGGGACCAAATAGTAACAAAGATAACTCCTTATATCGTGAAAATTGAAACTCAGTCCGGTCATGGAACAGGGTTCCTTTTCATGTACAACGAAAACAAAACATGGTGCGGAGTTGCAACTGCGATGCACGTTGTGACACAAGCGGATGAATGGCAGCAACCAATCAGAATAAGACATTATGCTTCTGATCAATTTGTTTTCCTCAAAGAAAATGAGCGGGTTATTTTCAAGGACTGGAAAACAGACTCAGCGGTAATTCTTTTTCTCAAAGGCGATCTTCCTTTGCCGGAGCAACTCATACCCCTTCTCCCAACTGATGCTGTTATCAACATTGGTGTCGAGGTTGGTTGGGTTGGCTTCCCTGCTGTCGCCCCGTTTGACCTTTGTTTTTTCTCCGGCAACACAAGTGCACGGCAAGAATATAGGAAAGCATATCTTATTGACGGTGTGGCCATTAACGGCGTTAGCGGTGGCCCTGTTCTTTATTCCACTGGTACAGAAGGTGTGCAAATCGTAGGTACAGTATCCGCATACCAAGCGAATAGGGCAACAGGAGAGGCATTGCCAGGACTTCTTGTCGCTCAAGAGGTCTCCCATTTTCATGATGTAGCCAGTCATATTAGATCCATAGATGAAGCGAATAAGAAGAAAATTGAGTTTGAAGATTCACAAAAAGATAAAGAAAATTGCTAATCGGGTAGCCGGGGGTTTTTAATCCCCAGCCCCACCACCACCCGGCATGCGGGTCCGCACCGGGCGGTTCACAGAATTACCGGGCCGTAGCCGGGTAATGGATCTTCACCCACAGTTCTTTGACAGAGATGAGACCTTGTTCCTTCAGCCATTGGTTGGTCATACCGGACTGGGCGGCCAGTCTTCGGGCCATCGCCCACGGGCCGCTTCTGTTCAGGCCCGCGCGGATGGCGGTACCCAGGAGGGTACCGAGTTTGAGTAACTCCCGAATCTTGGTGCGGCACCGTCGCCACTGTTTCCAGTAGCACATCCGCA